>OATT01000345.1_pt1 | contig 47714 bp, 47 predicted proteins | sample 1476071 | NCBI WGS metagenome assembly OATT01 (sample SAMEA2579989, study PRJEB22360) | human gut metagenome | biome: human gut; feature: human-associated habitat; material: faeces | place: Denmark | collected 2008/2010 | reverse complement strand
AAATACGGGATATATCGGCATTTACCAACTTATGAAAAGATAATCAGAAATTTAATAAGTTTTTTATCTAAAAAATAAATTATATATTTTTATTTCATTACTTTGGTTTTTCACTTTTTGTATAAAAGTTATTGATTTTATCAATGAGTTCTTATAAGGTTTATATATGAATGAAAAACTAATCTTAAAGAATCATTTAAAAGAAGCACGTAATGAAAAAAACATCTCACAAACCCAACTTGCTCAAATGGTTGGGGTGTCTAGACAAACAATTAGTTCTATCGAAACAGGACAATTTAATCCAACTGCAAAACTTGCTCTTATTTTATGTATTGCATTAGATAAAACATTTGAACAATTATTCTACTTTGATTAAAGAAACCGGAAATATAAACATAATCTTATTTATAATAAGAATAGTGTTTTATTTCTGGCTTTATTGTTGTTGAATCAAACGAATAGAAGCAATGATAATATCAACAATATGTCTAATTGCAAATTTATTATATTTATCTTCATATGAAGGAATTATTAAAGTGTATTTAGGAAATTCAATATTATGATTACAAGTGACTAGCCATGTTTTGACATCAGCATTGACTAAACGTGAAATAATTCTCTTATTTAATTGAAAAATGGTGCCATTTGTACTCAGTATCACTAAAAGATGCTCTTCTTTAAATTGATACTCTTTGATAAAATCTGCATCACAAATAACTACAGGTATATACAAGGCACTTAATTCTACCTGAATAACATTACAAAGTGAACGATTATCTCCTTGAGCATAGAGATAAACTTTTTGACTCCTTAATATATCGTTAATCAAATGACTGAGATTAGAATAATTGATCTTATCACCAACATACATAATTGTTTGTGACATATATTCAGCGAATATCTTAGCATTTTGAGGTAAATCATACTCTTTTGAGAAGAAAGCCGGTTTATCACTAAATGAATGACTATAATCAACACAGGCATCTTTAAATTCTAGATAAGATGTAAATCCAAGATTCTTAGCACATTTTGATATTTGTCCTTTAGAAGTATAACAATCTTTTGCAACTTCTTCTATTGTCATATGAGCAATATCATGAATATTGGACTTGATATATGCACAAAACACATACATTGTCGTATAAGATTCAACACTATTTAGGACTTCATTGAGTTTATCAATTATCATATAATCATCCCCTTACTTCTCTTTCTTTCATTATACACGAAAAACTCTTACTCATACATAGCAAGAGTCAATCGTTTGTACATCCATCAATCCAGGTCTTCCCCATGAGATGAGATGACTTTTTGATACCAATAGAAAGAATCTTTCTTATATCTCTTCATTGTTCCTTGACCATAATCATCACTATCTACATAGATATAACCATAACGTTTACTCCGTTCTGATGTTCCAGCACTAACAATATCAATGCATCCCCATGATGTATAACCAATCACTTTTACGCCTTCATCAATACATATTTTCATTTGGTGAATGTGTTCCTTTAAGTATTTGATACGGTAATCATCGTGGACTTTTTTATCAGTTGTAAGTGTATCATATGTACCTAATCCATTTTCTGAAATAATAATTGGTTTATGATAACGATCCCATACTTCATTAATCGCAATTCTTAATCCAATTGGATCTATTTGAAATCCCCAATCAGTTACTTCCAGATTATCATTACGTACTTTTCTTGGATGAAATTCATCAATAATTTCATTATCTGGGACAAAGGCAACTAAACCTTCCTCGTTTTCAGGTGATGCACAAGTACATAAAGAATAGTAATAACTAAATGAATTGAAATCTACTGTATTCTCTTTAAGAAGAGATATATCTTCTGACTCCATCTTAATATTTACATGATTCTTCTTTAAATATGCCAAAGCATATTCAGGATATTCACCTTTAGATAATAAATCTAATAAAAAGTAATTTACACGATTTGCAGATTGAGCTGCTAAAATATCCTCTGGTTTATTTGTTTTTGGATAATATAATGACATTCCTAACATTGACCCTATTTGAAAATGAGGATTGATTTCTCTTGCTACTTTTGTAGCAACAGCACTTGCAACAAACTGATGATGCAAAGCTTGGAATGTGGCCTGTAATTCACCTTCTGATTTTTCAATAAATATAGCTCCACCTGTATATGGTAAATGTAGTGACATGTTAATTTCATTGAATGGAATCCAATATTTGACTTTATCTTTATAACGTTGAAATACAGTTGTTGCATAATTCTTGAAGAATTGGACTAACTTTCTATTTTCCCAGCCATTATATTTTAAGGCAAGATTTAGTGGTGTTTCATAGTGTGATAGAGTCACTAATGGCTCAATGCCATATTTTAAACATTCGTCAAAAACATTATCATAGAAAGCTAATCCCTCTTCATTAGGGGTTTCATCATCACCATTTGGATATATTCTAGGCCAGTTAATAGACATTCTAAAACATTTAAAGCCCATCTCTGCCATTAATGCAATATCTTCTTTATAGTGATGATAGAAATCTACCCCCCACCTTTTCGGATAATATTCATTATCATGTTGCCCTGCTATAATCTCTAGAGCTTCTTCATATGTCACTGTCTCAGTATTTTTACCTTGACTAATCTCTCTTGGTACAAATTTAACCATGTCAGCAGTGCTTAAACCCTTACCACCTTCATTATATGCTCCTTCTAACTGATTAGCGGCTGTAGCACCACCCCATAAAAAATCTTTTGGAAATTGACTCATAATTCTTCTCCTTTACGATTGTTGTGTTTGTTGCTTATTAGCCATTGCAACAAATGGTAAATAGATCAATACACATATGACAAAGACAAGACAGACTGATACTGCCGTTTCCCATGAACCTGAAGCTGATAAGAAAGCTTTAATAGGTTGTGGAGTTGTCCAGCCAACATCTAATGTACCTGGCAATACAAATCCTGTTGAAATCATTAATGCACCTAAACCCATTGAAACAATTGGACTTAATATAAATGGAATCACAAGTATTGGATTTAAGACAATTGGCAGCCCAAAGATAATAGGTTCATTAATACAGAATAAGCCTGGTATGAATCCAATCTTAGCTGTTTTTGTATAATCATCCCTTTTCCAACCCTTCTTGCGAGATAAAATTAAGATAGCAACTATCAATGCAAGTGTATTTCCTGTCCCGCCAATACATCCATAATTTTCAAAAAGTGCAAACCATGTATAAGGATATGGTGATCCAGCAGTTGTTCCAGCTTGTGCAGCATAAGAAATATTAGCAATATTCATTGATGCATAGAGTGTTAGATAAATAGGAGAAACTGTAAATGTTCCATGAATTCCTACAGACCATAAAATCATAGCCATCAAGATTAAGATAAGTGGTGTAAATGGAGTAGCTCCTAAAGATTGAATTGGTGCTTGTAAAGCAGCATAAACCAATGCATTTAACCCAGCAGGTTCAATTAATGAAATACAATAAGAAACAATTGAAGTCAATATAATAAGAATAGCCGAAGGAATTGCAACCATAAATGATTTTGCCACTTCAGGTGGAACTTGTTCAGGCATCTTAATTTGAAGTTTGTCAACCTTTGTTAACTTACTAAAACCATAACCAACTAGTAATCCAGCAATAATGGCTACAAAGATACCATTTGCTCCTAAATAAGAATCAGTTAACATGCCTTCTACTTTAGGTGGATATAACACAAAGAATGATGCCAAAGCTGTAAGCCCAGCTTTTAAGCCATCAACTTTATATTGATTGGCCATATTTCTAGCAATTAAGAAAACGATAAAGACAGCCATTAAATTAATTGTTCCATTCCCTACTGGTGCAAGAACAGCTTGGAAATCATCTAAGTTAGGAATCAATTTCACAAGAAACTGACCAATAAAACCTGTAGAACTTAATAATACAACATTAATACAGACAACGATTGACCCCACAAATGTAAGAGGGAAAATCTGTATAAATGCATCACGGATAGCAATTAGCCCTTTAATACTATTGAGTTTCGTCGCAAAAGGCATAAAATATTTTTCAAAAAAACGATTTAAAGCTTGCATACTTTCTTCCTCCTTTTTTAGTTCAGTCATTCATTTAAAAAGAGACTTACATAAAATGAATGAATAATGTTATCTGATTTATGATAGCTTGATCAGTTCTATAATAAATCTTGACATGCCCCCTCCTCTTTTCACCTTTATTATATTCAAAAGTTTTCTCAAAATCAAAAAAGTTTCCACGAATGGAAACCCTTACATTTAGATAAAGTCTACATATTTAAGTTATAATACAGAAAAAGACAATATTTGACATAAAATAAAACTCTATCATGAAATCTATAAATACTTTTTATTATACAAATATTGATTCATTAATTCTCTCAATAAATACTCAATAGCAAGATGGATATGTAATCGAGAATCAATATCATAACCTTCGTCTTTAGATACAGAAACATTCATAACATAATCAGATAATTGTGTCATTGGTGAATTTCTTGTTTCTGTGACTAACAAGATTTTACAGCCACTTAATTTAGCATTCTTCATCACATCAAGAATAGGCTCTGTTGTTCCACCTCTAGAAAGGACAATAACAAAATCTTCTGCCGTTAAATTATTAGCTTCTAAATAAAGAAACCAATGATCATCGGGATATATTGTTCTAATTCCATACAAGCTTAATTTAACAGCTAATATTTTAGCAACATACTTATTCATCCCTGAAGAACAAATCAAGACACTTTTTGCTTGAACAATATCTTTAACTGCATCATTAATATCTACATTTCTTAACATTTCCATTGTATCTTTAATTTCTTTTTCTAATGAATCACAGGTACTTTCAGTTGGTGCTTGATATTCATATTCATCTCTGCGATGATATAATAAATCATACCGAAAATCCATAAATGTTTTATAATTTAATTTCTTAACCATTCTAAAAATTGTTGTAGTAGAAACATTAAGTGTATCTGCTAAAGAAGAAATAGTGAGGCTTGGTTCTAAATCATGGAATGCTAATAATTTATTAAAGCATTCTATTTCTAATTCAGTTAAATGATTGCCATATTTTTGAAAGTTCTTAATCAAACTCATATATTACCATCCTTTCTACAAGAAAATAGAGTAGAATTCATCTACTCTATTATAACAGTAACAAAAGTATTTGACATAATATTTTTAATAATAATTTCACCATTTTTATTTTCAAGTTCTGTTTTTTTCTTCTCTTGAACATCACTCAAATAACATTTCTTTGTTAAAGGAACATGAAATCTAACATTCTCCACATCATTATCACGATTATTTACTATACGAATAACTGAATATTGTCCATGTTCTGCTTTCTTTAAAGCCATAAGTTCTACACGTGTATCAAGACTGATAGCACTATACTGCCAATCTAAACCTTGATTTTTCTGTCTACTTATATCATTTAAATAACGTGTTTGTACAGGCGTATTTATCATTTCTGCATCTTGTATCATCTTTGACATATCTGCTTGTATGCCAAAGAATAAAGAGTATTCACTCGTTATGTTCTTATTTAATAACTGCGAAGATGGAGCATCCATACGATATCCAGAAGCTCTTCCTGGTCTAATTAGCAAGTCTGCTTTTCCAAATTTCCCTACACTTCTTAATAAAGTTAAACAGATTTTCTGATTATTTTCTATTTCATATTCTAAAGGGCCTTTACTAATCAGTGCCATAATTGACTTTTGGTGATGTAATTGAACAAAGCGCTGCATTGCATACATTGGTAAAACATATTCAGTTGCACCGTCTTCTAAACTTTTTTGATTTTCGATAATATTTTTACGAATAATTGTTCCAAACTGATCTTGACTACAATTTTCTTCTGATTGGTAAAGATCATCAAAAGTTACTCTAACAATATGATTACATGAATGATTTTCAATTGTTGTTGTAAAATCAATTGTCTGACTTCTTGCTTTTAATGAAACATCACTAACTATCTTTAATGCTTCTAATTCCTGAACTCGTTCATGATTAACGACTTTTGCTGGAACCTTGGCATTGTATTCAATACGATACTTGACTTCAATGTCAGAAGATTCAATACATGTTATTGTTGGTTGATTATGATAAATACTGATTTCTCTATCGTTTCTACATGGTGAATAGTTATACTCATCACCATCATCTCCCTTTTCTACGAAAGCATTTAAATGATGATAAACCTCTTTTGTTTTCTTATTTTCAACTGATATTGTTCCATCTTTTTGAATAAACATCTTTAAATATTGGTTTTCTGCTCCATTCTCTAAGATTTGAACATCACCAATCAATTCTTGAGAATTTTGTTGATGAAAACAAACTTTTAAGATTTCATATCCCATTGCTGGAAGAATAGATGCATCTATTTTGATTTGTATTTTATATTTTGTACCTTCTAAAACCTCTCCAGAATCATGAAAGTTCTCCATACCATTGTAATACTCAATATCGTGACACGTTGCTATGACTTCATTCATCATCTGATACGGAACAATTGTCCCATCTTGACGCTTTAATACAAAATCTTTATGTTTAACAATCATGCTTACAAATGCATAATCCTGTCTTTGATATGGCAAAGTATTAAACAATACAAGTATATCTTCATCTTTTTGTACTGAACTTAGATTTGCTGATTCTGCCAAATATCTAAAATTCATCCAGATAAGTTCATTTAAACCATGTCTTAAATTTAATAAACGATTCTCAACAGTTTGATTAATACTCTCAGGTGATGAACTATATATAGAATCATGAAATTGATTTTTAAAGATAATTTTCCAAAAATAATTCACCAATTCCTGATGACAATGACCACCTTGAAAACGTGAAATAGCAATCATTGGTTCAACAACCTTAGCCATAAGGGTCTCATAATATCTCATGGCATTTTTAATATCAATACGAGTTGAGGTAATACCAGCATGAATTCTCCCTAACGTCGCACTTCTTGCTTCGCCTTGATATTCTTCAAGAACATGATGATTTTGTTTAGCAGCTGATAAGAGAGTCTCTAGGTAATCTTCAGGATTGTTCATTTGACAATCATAACCTTCTTGCTTTAATTTTTCAATCATTAAAGAAGAGTGCTTACGTGGAAAGGCATAATCACTTCCTAGCATAAACAAAACTTCCTGATCCTGAAAACGTGCTTCTAATTTTGGTATAAAGTCTTGCATATCTGCTTTGACATTTTCATATTCTTCTGGAAAACCACGATAATGACCATAACCTAAAGCAAAATGAACAGTAGGTAATTTAACATTCCCATTTCCTTTCCACATAAACAAGGAATCCTTTAAGACTTCATAATCAAATCCACGCCAAGCATAAATTCCTTTCATGCCCAATTCTTTAAATAAATATGGTGTAATTTTATTTTGCCCAAAGGCATCAGGAACCCACCCAACATTCATACAATGACCTAATGATGATGCATATTGAGACCCAATGAGTAAATTTCTAACCAATGCTTCACCTGAAGGAATAATCATATCAGGTTGAACATACCAAGGACCAATGAAAAGTCTTCGTTCTTTTACTAATCTTTTTATTGTCTCTTTTTGAAACGGTTGAATTGCAAGATAGTCTTCTAAAGCAGCGGTTTGACCATCAAAAGTAAAGTAATACATTTTGGGATCATTCTCTAACATATCAATTAAACGATCGAAGAAATAGACAAGCTTTATTCTTGATGAATCTGTTGAACGTAGCCATTCTCGATCCCAGTGAACATGTGGAATAAAATGTATTCTACTCAACTGTCACACCCACATTCTCAGCAGTTTCACTATTTTGTTTAATTTGTAATTTCACAAATGGATAATAAAGAACTAAATCTAATGCAAACAAAGCAACCATTAAGATAACTGGACTGATTGTAAATGCACCTAATACCCAAGCATTTGCAAAAACTGGTTCTACGCCTGAATTTAATACAACCAAATGATTAACCCATCCAGCAGCTGTTGCAACATAACCAACAATAGCATTAATAACTGGTACAAATACAAATGGTAAGAACATAATTGGATTGAAAACAATTGGTAATCCAAATGTTACTGGCTCATTAATTCCAAATAATCCAGGAATAATAGCAACCTTTCCAATTGATCTTTCAGCTGAACCTTTCTTACCTAAAACAAGTAATAAGACAACTAATGCTAATGTTGAACCAGAACCACCAATCATTGCATAAACATTACATAATGTATTAGGTGCAATTTCTTTAATTGCAGCAAACGATCCAGTCTCAACATATAATTGAATATGTTCGTAGAAGATTGGCATCCATAATACAGAGATTAATCCCCACATAATTGAGAATCCATGAACTCCAAAGAACCATAATAACTGCATAATAATAATGACAATAATAACTGCTGGTAAACCAGTACCAATACCATTAAGTGGCGAAATAATAAATTGTGTAATTAATTGTTGCAAAGATTCAAATCCTGCTAATAAGACAACTTCTTTCACAACTGAAAACACTGTAATAATAACTAAGAATGGAATGATAGACATAAATGAATTCAAAACCATTGGTGGAACTTGTCCAGGCAATTTAATTGTAAAGTTAGAATTAATTAAACGGTAGTACATATAAGATGATAGTAATCCAATAATCATTCCAGCAAACATTCCTTCATAATTAAAGAAATTAATTTGGAATGCTGTAATTGTATTATCACCTACTTGAAGTGCATTTGGAATTGTTGCAATATAAGCAATTAAAGAAACAATACTTGCAACCAAAGGAACACATTTGTCTCCTTCTTTACCCATTCTTAATTGTGTTGCATAATTATATGAAGATGCAAGCACAACAACAATACCAATCAACCCCATAGCAACTGTATTGATGTTAGAAAAAGCATGAACAACACTACCTAAAATTCCTTCTAATGGGATTCCCCATTGTCCAAACCAATAAGTCGCTTGTTGGCTGACAAGCCCTGCCAAAGAACCAACAACAGTAAATGGTGTTGTTAAGATACATGCGTCTTTGATCGCATTTAATAATTTATTTGATGTAATTTTATCTGAAAATGGCATCAAATATTTTTCTAAAAAAGTCATAATATATTTCATTTGAAACTTCCTCCCTTGCATATTCAAGTATATAATAAGCGGTTACATAAAAAAATTACAGAAACTGTAATTTTTTTACATCTTAAAATATGCTTTCAATACAAGTTCAGCAAATAAAGAATTTGCCCAGCAAAACCAAGGCCTTGTATATTTTGAGTCATCGTTGACATCAAAACTTTCATGACAGACTCCAGTCCCACCAGTATTATTCATAATCATATCAATTAATTCTTTCATTTCATTTTCATTTTGTGAAGTTAAACCCTGCATTGATAATGCAATTGGCCAGATATATTGTGGCCATGTATGTGGCGAACCAATTCCCTTTGCACGTGTTCCTTCATAATAATAAGGATTTTCATGACTCAAAACAAATTGTCTCGTATTTTGATAAACTTCATCTTGATAATCAGTAAAGCCTAAATAAGGAATTGATAATAAACTTGGTACATTGGCATCGTCCATTAAAACATGATTTCCATATCCATCTGTTTCATATGCATACATCTTACCATATTGAGGATGATGAACAATTCCAAATAATTCTATTCCATAGTCAATTTGAAATTTCAAATCAACAATACGTTCTTCTAAATACGAATCTTTATAAATATCTCTAACAATTTCTCTTAAATAATTTAAAATTACACTACAAAACATATTACCAGGAATATTATAGTTAAATGTACACGCATCATCAGATGGGCGAAAAGCACTCCATGTCATTCCTGTATATCTTGTATCAAAACCATGTCCATGATTTTGAAGTGTTTCTGTTTTTCTTAAATTCCATGTCTTAGCCATATCTCTTTCAAAAGTGTATGTAGAGTTTTCACTATGTTTTTGTTCTAATTCGATAATATTAAGTATTGTATGAATAAAATGTAAATATTTTTCATCAAAGAGACTTTGATCTTTTGTCTCTTGATAATATTGATAAGTCAGTTTGACAGGATAACATAATGAGTCTAATTCATATTTTCTTTCCCAGACATAAGGTTTCATTATTGTTGTATCATGATATTCTCTTTCAACATCTGGTTCACTCAGAAAAGCATTAGCATAAGGATCAAGCAATATGTAATCAACCTGCGCTTTAATTAGACCTTTAATAAGTTTTTGTAACTTTAAATCATCTTTTATAAACTTAAGATAATGATTCACTTGGCAACTAGAATCACGTAACCACATAGCATTAATATCGCCAGTAATGATATACGTTTTATCTCCTTTTACTTTGACACTTGTTTCTAATGTTGATAGAAAGCATTTTTTAAACATTTCTCTTAGTTTTTCATCTTCTAATATAGTATCTGCTTGTTTGAATAAATCTTCTATTTTCATATTCTTTTCCTCCAACTCTATCTTAACTATATTTAACTCTTTTGTCTATTTCAAGGAGAGAATTATTTTTACAAACTTAAGAATAGAAAAATCACGTGGTTTTCCCACGTGATAGATTTCTATTTATCAATTATTTAATGGCTTTATGATATTCTTGTAAAGATTTAACTTCATGACTACCATGAATTTTCATTTCCATAATACCTTCTAATGAAGCTTTTGCAGCAGCAATGTTTGTCATATATGGAATTCTCATTTTAATAGCTGATTTACGAATATAACTATCATCATGAGCACTTTGTTTACCATGAGGTGTATTAATAATAATTGCTAAATCACCATTTGTTAAAGCATCATTAATATTTGGTCTACCTTCATGAATTTTCTTAATCTTTTCTACAGGAATTCCACTTTGTTTAATCAATTCATATGTATTTCCAGTTGCGACAATTGTAAATCCAGCATCATAATATCCTTGAGCCAAAGCTACAACTTGTGGTTTATCTAAATCATTAACACTGAATAAAACTTTTCCTTCAGTTGGAAGAATTGTTTTTGCACCTTCTTCAGCTTTGTACATTGCTGCACCGTATGAACTGGCAATTCCTAAAACTTCTCCTGTTGATCTCATTTCAGGCCCTAAAATTGGATCAACTTCTGGGAACATATTGAATGGGAAAACAGCTTGTTTAACCCCAATATGTGGAATTTTCTTTTCAGTTAATGTAGGAACTGGAGAAACTCTTCCAGTTAATTCGCTTGTCACAATATCAGTAGCAATTTTAACCATGTTAATATTACATACTTTAGATACCAAAGGCACTGTTCTTGAAGCTCTTGGATTGGCTTCTAATACATAGACCTTATCATCAGCAATTGCATATTGCATGTTCATTAAACCACGAACATTCATTTCTTTAGCAATTTTCTTTGTATATTCTTTAATTGTTTCTAAATGTCTCATTGGAATATGTTTAGAAGGTAGGATACATGCTGAGTCTCCTGAATGAATACCAGCTAATTCAATATGTTCCATAACTGCAGGAACAAATACATTTGTACCATCACTAATAGCATCTGCTTCACATTCCATAGCATTATTTAAAAATCTATCAATTAAGATTGGTCTATCTGGAGTTACGCCAACAGCCGCTTTCATATATTGTTCTAATGATTCATTATCATAAACAACTTCCATACCACGACCACCTAATACATAAGAAGGTCTTACCATTAATGGATAACCAATACGTTTTGCAATTTCTAATGCTTCTTCTACATTGACTGCCATTCCTGATTCAGGCATTGGAATTTCTAATTTTTCCATCATTGCATTGAATAAATCTCTATCTTCAGCCATATCAATTGTTTCTGGTGTTGTTCCTAGGATATTTACACCATTTTTCTTTAATTGAGCAGCTAAGTTTAATGGTGTTTGTCCACCAAATTGGGCTATAACACCAACTGGTTTTTCTTTTTCATGAATGCTTAAGACATCTTCTAATGTTAATGGTTCAAAGTATAACTTATCAGAAGTATCATAATCAGTAGATACAGTTTCAGGGTTACAATTGACAATAATTGTTTCAAATCCTAGTTTTTTTAGTGCTAAAGAAGCATGAACACAACAATAGTCAAATTCAATACCTTGACCAATTCTGTTAGGTCCTCCGCCTAAAATCATAATTTTCTTTTTATCAGTATGAATATCACTATGATCTGGAGCATTATATGTAGAATAGTAATAAGCATTATCTTTTGTAGCACTCACATGAACTGGTTCCCACGCTTGATTAATTCCATTAGATAATCTTTCATTTCTAATCACTGCTTCTTCTACATCTAAGATTTCACTTAAATATTTATCAGAGAAACCGTTTTGTTTTGCTTGTTTTAAAACATCTACAGGTAATTCTTTTCCTTTGAATGTTTTTATATTTTCTTCTTCTTCAACTAATTCTTTCATTTGTTCAATGAAATAATGTTTAATTTGAGTTAATTCAAATAATTCTTCTACTGTTGCCCCTTTTCTTAAAGCCTCATACATAATGAATTGTCTTTGACTTGTTGGTACAGTTAACTTTTGTAGTAATTCTTCTTTTGTTAATTCATTGAAGTTTTTCGCATATCCTAATCCATATTGACCAATTTCAAGTGAACGAATTGCTTTTTGGAAAGCTTCTTTATAAGTCTTACCAATACTCATAACTTCTCCAACAGCTTTCATTTGAGTTCCAAGTTTATCTTCCGCACCTTTGAATTTTTCAAATGCCCATCTTGCAAATTTAATAACAACATATTCACCATCTGGTTGATATTTATCTAAAGTTCCATATTTTCCACATTCAATCTCATCTAATGTTAATCCTGCTGCTAACATAGCAGAAACAAGGGCGATTGGGAAACCAGTTGCTTTAGATGCTAATGCTGAAGAACGTGAAGTTCTTGGATTGATTTCAATAACAGCAATTCTATCAGAGACTGGATCATGAGCAAATTGTACATTTGTTCCACCAATAACACCTACAGATTCAACAATTCTAAATGCTTGATCTTTTAAACGATCTTGAACTTCTTGAGATATTGTTAACATTGGAGCACTACAGAAAGAATCTCCAGTATGAACTCCTAATGGATCAATATTTTCAATAAAGCAAACTGTAATCATGTTTCCTTTTGCATCTCTGACAATTTCAACTTCTAATTCTTCCCATCCTAAGATAGATTCTTCAATTAAACACTGATGAACTAAACTTGCTTGTAAACCACGAGAAACAACTGTTTTTAACTCTTCTACGTTATAGACAAGTCCTCCTCCAGCTCCACCCATAGTGTAAGCAGGTCTAACAACGACTGGATATCCTAAATCTTCAGCAATTTCTAATGCATGTTCAACTGTATTCGCAATCTCACTCTTAGCCATTTCGATGCCAAGTTTATTCATTTCTTTTTTGAATTCAAGGCGGTCTTCTCCTCTTTCAATTGCATCAACTTGAACACCTAATACTTTCACGTTATATTTATCTAAAACACCAGCTTCTTGTAATTCTAAACATAAGTTTAATGCTGATTGTCCACCTAAGTTTGGTAACAATGCATCTGGTCTTTCTTTTTCAATGATTTGTGTTAATCTGTCTAAATTTAATGGTTCAATATAAGTCACATCAGCAGTTTCTGGATCTGTCATGATGGTTGCTGGATTTGAATTGACTAATACAATCTTATATCCCAAACCTCTTAATGCTTTACATGCTTGTGTCCCTGAATAATCAAATTCGCACGCTTGACCAATAATAATTGGTCCAGAACCAATAACTAATACAGTATTAATATCTTCTCTTTTTGGCATATATATTCCTCCACTTTCTCTTTATAAAAATTCTCATAAAAAAGACATATCAACAAAAATGATATGCCTAATGAAACAAATATAAAAAACGAGAAAAAGAACTTTTTTTGCAATTGTTTTTAACTACAATATCTCTAAAAAATGTCATTTTTCCTCATTCCTTCCTTATTCTTATATAGTATATTAGATATAACAACAATATTCAAGGAAAATTTTAAAAACTTTTTGTTTTACATCAATCATATATCCACATTATTTTAATTACATTTCATTATCATATCATTAATCCATATATTATATTTTATAAATCAGTCATGGCAACAATGATACTTTCTATAATTATATAAACATATCAATTTCTTATAACATTCTGTGTTTCTATCAATACTTATTCGACAAATATAAATTGACTATTTTCATCCAAATAATCAATTTTATCTTTAGAACTCCCATAGAATATTAATTTCTTTTGATAAATTGTAAAATAAATATCTATATCTTTTTCATCATCATGTAAGATCAGTCGATGTCCATCAACTTTATAATCTCCTCGATACATGGTAGAACTGATAGTCGCAGGTGATAATTCAAAACAAGTTTCATCATCATTTTCTTTAAGTTCCAAAGTTGCCAGTACTGATATATCATCACCTTTATATATATAACTTCCTTGTTCAACATTTATATCAACTTGTTGACAAGCTACTAAAACCACCAACATAAAAATACAACATAATTTTTTTAGCATAATTCATCTCCTTTTTATAAATTTGGGAGCTCATTTCTAAAATTATCTAAACCAAAGTGAGAGACTGCCAGTATATGGGCAATTATAAATCTTATAGCTTATTACCCTACTTGACACTATATATTAATATAACTCATATATCCCTCTACACTAAAGAAAACTCTTTATTTTACTATAGAACACATATGTATAAATGTCAATAATTGTGATTTCAAGGTATTGTAAGACAAAAAATAGGATATTTCTATCCCATTAATCAAACCTATTCTAGTTAATCTTCGTAATTATATATCCTTCTTCACTAAATGTATCAATAATCTTTTGAATATGTGATTCACCATTTGTCTCACAAGTCACACGAAGTTCAACTTCACTAAAACGGGCAAAGTTTTTAAACTGGTTATGGTCAACGCCAATAACATTTGCATTACATTGTGATAATACATGTGCAACATATTCTAACTGTCCTGGTTTATCTGGCAATTGAACAGAGAATGTAAAAATTCTTCCTCTCGCAATAAGGCCCTTATTAATCATTGATGAGATAGTCATCACATCAATATTTCCACCACTAATTAATGATACAACTTTTTTATTTTTTTCATTGAGTTTCTTTAAACCTGCTAATGATAAAATACCTGAATTTTCAGCGACTAATTTATGTTTTTCAACCAGCAGCAAGAACGCATCCATCAATTCATAATCAGAAACAGTAATAATTCCATCTACATATTCTTTAATATAATCAAAAGTTAATTCACCAATTTGCTTAACTGCAGTTCCATCAGCAATTGTTACTGCTTCTTTTAAGGCAACAACTTGATCCTCATTAATAGCCGCTAAAGCACTTGCGGCTCCTTCTGGTTCCACACCAACAATTTTAATTGATGGCTTAATTTGTTTGGCTGCACAGGCAATTCCAGAAATTAAACCACCGCCACCAACTGGAACAAGGATGATATCTGTATCTGGTAATTCCTCTAAGATTTCTAAAGCAATTGTTCCCTGCCCTTCAATAACATCCTCATCATTAAAAGGATGAACAAAAGTATAATCATATTCTTTTTGTAAATCACATGCTGCCTTATATGAATCATCATAAACTTCACCAGCCAAAACCACTTCTGCCCCATGTGACTGTGTCGCTTCAACTTTAATAAGTGGTGTATGTTTAGGCATAACAATTGTTGCTTTAACACCAAGCTTATTAGCAGCATATGCAACACCTTGAGCATGATTTCCAGCTGAAGAAGCAATTAATCCATGTTGTTTTGCTGAATCATCCATTTTGACTATTTTATTATAAGCACCTCTAATCTTAAAAGCCCCTGTTCTTTGAAGATTTTCTGGTTTTATATAAACTTCATTCTTACATTCTTTTGAAAAGGCTTCACTATATATTAAGGGAGTTGGAATAATAACTTCATCGACTCTCTTTTTTGCTTCTTGAAACTGTTCTAATTTTAACATATTCTTCTCCTCCACATATTTTCCCCAATTATAGCACAAACATTTTATTATTTGAATTGATTTTTTTCATTATCATAAATATAATCTATTGTTTTTAGTTTTTCTACAATTTCTGACTCAGAAATATCTAAATCATCACATAGTCGTTCCAATGAATCATATTGATCTCTTAGTTTCATATTAATATAGCTTAACAACATCGCTGGATCATTTGGTAACATTATACATCAATCCCTTCTATAACTTGTGAAAGTGTGTAGGCAATACCGTCATCATCATGAGACTTTGTAATCATATCCGCTCTTTCTTTGACACCATCAACAGCATTATCCATAGCCACACCTAATCCAGCATACTCTATCATACTTAAATCATTATATCCATCACCAAACGCAATGACTTCTTCCTGACGAATTCCTAAAGTCTTAACTAATCTGTCTAATGAAGCTGCTTTATCGATTCCCTGCGCCATCACTTCAATAAAGAATGGAGCACTTCTATAAATACTCAATGTATCCCCAAATGGAGCTTTAAATTCTGCTTCAATATTACCCACATAATCTGGTTCACCAGTTAATAAAACTTTATGTATTGGCTCTTCTAAACAATCAATAAATGAACTGACTTTCTTTTTTTCAATATCATTAATTTGTCCTTCAATGCATACATATTTATCATCAATATCTTCAGTCATAATCATATTATCTTTATATGTCATACAAGATAACTGATATTCTTTTGAGCGTTCATAAGCTCTCTTAGCCTCTTCAAGAGTAAGTGTCTGTTCATAAACTGTTTCTCCTGTTTTTACATCAACAACTCTAGCCCCATTAAAAGATAAAATATACCCTTCATACTTTTCTAATTCTAACTCTTTCGCCTCATGACGCAGTCCTGGTGTTGGTCGACCTGATGCCAGCACAATTTTCATACCTAATTCCTGTGCTTGTATTAATGCTTTTTTTGTCTTTGGCGTAATTTTATTCTTTGAATTTTTTAATGTACCATCTAGATCTAATGCTATTAATTTATATTTCATAATTCCCTCCATTTTTTATAATACTAAATGATTTTATATATTTTGTCTATCTTTTCTCAACTGGTATTGATATCTGTATAAGATACTTATAAATATCTTGGGATGTAAAATGATTATGAATCTCATATTCATACATATCACCAATCACTTGATAACCCTCTTTCTCAATAAAATCCAATAATTTACAAACAGATTCATGTATAGTATCATAGAATCCTTCATGAAGAATTGTGCCATATAAACCTTTAGGTTTCAACCAATAATTATCATCTTTACGTTTCTTTTCTATTCTAACATAATAACAATTTTCATTATAACTTCCCTTTAAATATTGATTTTTATAAACAATACTTCCAATTGGCAATTCCTCTGTCAAATGATTCTGATGACAATACTCCAAGTGTTCACTAATATAAGTCATCATTTCTTTATCAGTCATTTGTCGACCAGGTAAAGATATAGTCAACAGATGTTCTTCTTTACACTCTTCAAAAAAAGGTTCCATGTGTTTTGTCTTCATTCCATATTCAGTCATATGAATAGCTTGTTGAATACGGTATTGCATTCTTTGAATCTTCTTTTTTTCGTTTTCTAATTCCTGATTTTTTTCACTTAAAATATTCACAAAATTCTGACTGTTTCTTTCTTTCATAAAAAGTTGAATCTCTTTTAATGACATCTTTGCTTCTTGAAGAACTTTGATAAAATCATATTCAAAATATTGTTTAGATAAATAATAACGATAGCCATTTTCTTTAACAAGATCCGGTTTAAGCAATCCTAACTGATCATAATGAAAAAGTGTTTCTTTGGTTGTATGACATAGTTTTGCAAATTCACCAGTTGTATAGTATGTTTGATAATATTGAGACATTTTTATTTTCCTCCTTGACTATAGGGTAACACTATAGTTTATTATAGCATGGGAGGTGAATTTTATGAACAGAAAAAATATATTTGCAACCTTTATTAAGTACACAAGCTTAAGTATGCTTAGTATGATAGGCTTATCTTGTTATATACTAGCAGATACTTTATTTATAGCTAATGGTGTTGGTCCTTTAGGATTAACTGCATTGAATTTAGATTTACCTATCTATAATATTATATTCGGTTTAGGTACAATGTTAGGTGTGGGAGCAGCAACACGTTTTTCTATTTTAAAGAGTCAAGACAAACATCATGAAGCGAATCAATATTTTAGTCAATCTCTAATTGTTGGTCTCATTATTTCTATTCCTTTTATGATTATTGGAATCTTCTTTCCAGCAACTATAGTTCAATTATTAGGTGGAAATAGTGAAGTTCTTCCTATTGCGGTTGATTATTTGCGTACATTTATTATTTTTACACCTTTTTTTATAATCAATCAAATTATGGTAACATTTGTTAGAAATGATCATAATCCTAAACTTGCCAGTATTGCTATGTTAATGGGAACATTATTCAATATTATTTTTGATTATATTTTAGTATTTCCTTGTCAATTAGGTATGTTTGGTGCCGCTTTAGCAACTGGATTTTCACCTGTTGTTTCTTTATTGATTTGTATGTTCCATTTTGCTAAAAAGAGAAATAACTTTACTTTTGTAAAAACAAAACTCTATTATGAACATCTTTATCATTTTATAACTATTGGGATTCCATCATTTGTAACGGAATTATCAGGTGGCGTTATTATTTTTATTTTCAATATTGTTATTCTTAATATTGGTGGGAATATTGCAGTTGCAAGTTATGGAATTGTATGTAATCTTGCTTTGGTTGTAACATCTTTTTATACAGGTATAGCCCAAGGGATTCAGCCACTGCTAAGTCAATGTTATGGTCATCATCAAAATGAATTAATTCATACAATTACTCGTTACGCTATTGTTATGAGTTTAATTGTTTCTGGAATTGTCTATATTCTTATCTTTATGTTCCCAGAAAATATTATTTCTTTATTTAATAGTGAAAACAATATTGTCATGACAGAAATTGCTAAAAATGGCTTATTGTATTATTTTACTGGTTTCTTCTGTGTTGGTATTAATATGATTGCAGTTTCCTATTTTGCATCTGTTGAAAAAGTCAAACCATCTTTTTTAATCTCTATTTTAAGAGGAGGATTGTTAATTATACCTATTGTTTTAGTCACATCTCAGTTCTTCTCATTAACTGGTGTTTGGTTGGCTTTTCCTCTTACCGAACTCACTGTTTTATTTATTGCATTTCTACTGCATAACAAATATCATCTTATTCAAACACCATGATAATAAAAAAGGACGAAACATTAAATTTCGTCCTTTTCTAATGTGTTATATAATTGATAATGATTTCTACCTGTCTTCTTCACTTGATATAAAGCTTGATCAGCAAACTGATACAAATCATCAAAAGTATTGGCTTTTCTTGAAAAAGCAACTCCTAAACTTACTGTTACATCTATTTCTTTATCCTTACATATATGATGAGATACTGCCTCTAACAATCGTTGACAATAAACCTCTACATACTCTATACTTTCAGGATATTTTAAACCTATAATAAACTCATCACCACCAACACGGCCAAGAATATCTGTAGATTTCGTTACTCGTGATAGAGTCATTGCCAATTCCTGAAGAACACGATCACCAAAATAATGACCATACTGATCATTAATAGATTTAAAATGATCAATATCTAAAATAATAAAAGCAAGTCTACCTTTATAATTCTTTTCTTCTTCTAAAAATTTATTAATGAGATCTCGACATGCTGCAGAATTATAGATTTTTGTCAAACTATCTCTTTGAGCAAGCTCACGCCATAATAATTGTTCTTCTTTTTGAGCTTGTATATCTGTTACTTTCCCTATGATATGAGTAGCTTGATTTTGATTATCATAAATTGGCTGTAACAATACATTCTGCCAACGTTTTTCACCATCTAAAAATTCTATATAACATTCTTCATTAAATGTTTGTAAAGTATTTAATACTGAACGAATTCTTTCACTTTCTCGATAACAATTTTTTAGATAATCTGGATATATTAAAACAGAACTCAATAAGAATGCACCACCTCCACTTAAGGTCAAGCAATCCTTAGCTATATTATATTCTAAAAAACAATCACCTGACAGTTCACTTATTTGTTGAAATCTTTCATATTCTCTACGAATTTTCTTATCATTTTTTAGTTTTGTATAATAACGCAAAGATAAATAGAGTCCAAGAAGCACCAATCCAAAGAGTATAAACTCTACTGGATTTTCTTGAATATAATCAATTAATGATAAGTCTTCTTTTACGTATGTAGCATTTTTAAATACAATATCTTGTATTTGTAATGCTGTTACACTATCTATTCCCTTGTTAATAATATTGGTCAATTGCGATGAAACATCATTTCTAATTGCTATACTTGTTTTTTGACTATAATTCTTTTCCTGTGGAATCATATTAATATTATCATATTTTGATGATGTATTGTAAAACATGGCTGTGTGACTATTTAAGTAAGTATAATCCGCTTTTCCACTTTCAACCGCATCCAAACATGCAAGTGGATTATCAAAATACTTCACTTTTCCTTCATAGTCATTCGTAACGCTAATACCCTTCGGCAAAGCAATTGTGTGATTATATATATCTGTAGCTTCTATGTTTTTAACTAAGACAAGCTCAACGCTTGACTCTAAAAAAGAACGTGATAATGTATATTTTTCTTCTTGTGAATGATAAGGAGATGCAATCCCCCTAATAACATATAATCCCCTTCAGATACCCATTTCCGATATTCATCATATGATTCCGTATATACATACTTAAATTGTATGCCAGCTAACTTACCAATACTATCAAGTACATCTACTGTAATACCTGAGATATCTCCTTGACCATTCATCGATTGGAATGGTGCCTTTCCACCTAATAACGCAACTTCAATAACTGGATTCTCTTGAATAAATGCTTTCTCACTATCAGTTAAACTAAACTCGTTATTTCTTAAAGAAAAATATTCATCATGTAACTCACTCATTAAAGTTGGTTGTTCTTTATTAAGTTTCGTCATAGCATCATTAAGTTCAGAAATAAGATGAGAATTCCCTTTTGTTGTGACTAAATAAAACGGTCTTGGAGAATAGGTTGCAACAACCCTATAGTTTCCTTTTAATGCAGATTGTTCTGAAACTGAAATACTATCAATATCTCCCTTTTCCAAAGCCTCAATCATCTTTTCAGGAGAATCATAACAAACTTGTTCAATAACAATTCCATTTGTTTCTCCAAACTTATCTAAACTAGGATTCTTTTTATTTGATGATGATAAAACACCCACTTTTAAATTTTTCATAGAATAAATATTTGTTTCATTAATATTGGCATTATTAGCTGATACATATAATGCCATATTTCCCATACCATAGTTAGTTGAAGTGTAATCATATATAGATGTTAAACTCTCATCATATATTATGGCCCCCATAAGATCTAATTCACCATTTTCAACCTTTTCCATTGCAGCTACAAGTTGATCATTTACATCTCCTTCTAAAGTTACAAATTCAAATTCAAAATCCGTAAAACGTTCAAGTTCTTTTAAATAATCATACGTATATCCAGAAAATCCCCCATTCTCTGAAATTTCAGTTAGACCATCTTGAATAGGATATGCTACCTTTACTTTTGTTTTTGCAGAGAGCGGAACAATACATGTTGTTATCATAATGAATAAAGTTAAAATTGTAACTAATTTCTTCATCTATTCGTCCCTCCTCATCTTTATCATACAAATCTTCCTTTTTTAATACAATATATTCTTATAATACTCACAATAGATTATTAATGTCAATGATTACTGCCTCGTTTCAAAAAAAGAAAATATAAAAAAAGAATACTATTCATAATTAAATAATATCCTTATTTTCAAGCAAATTCTCTAGTGTATTTAAAAATTTATTTTTGATCTCCAAAGTTCTCTTAGAGGGTCCCTTAAGATGTTTTTGAGCACGCCTTTGCTTTGCTGAAATATATCGTGACATTAACAACTGATCAATATTATCAATATTTATTATCATTCCAGAAACATGTATAACCTTCACTTGTTTTCCTAATAATAAACTCGCTAATCCATAATCCTGAGTAACAACCAAATCATATGGTCGAGCCTGATTAATAATCTGCATATCTACACTATCCCGTCCAACTTCGCAATGAACAACATGATAATAATCATCTTCTAATAGATGAGCATAATCCGCAAAAACAATCATCTCTATACCATATTTTTGTGCTAAATTTTTCACTTCTTCCTTATTAGGACAAGCATCTCCATCAATTAAAAGTCTCATATTAATTTCAAAACAAGCAAAATAACAATGCTTAGTATGCCTCCAATAAAGCCTCCAAGATGACCAGTTTTTGATATACGTGGATTAAATAATGTATAGAGTAAATTGATAAAGATAACAGTTAAAAACTGTTCCAATAAATTCATATATATCCCACCAACTAAAAAACCTAATGCACAAATCGCACCAAAGAAACCATAAACAATCCCACTTGCACCAATAGTCACTGTCCAGTCATATCGACTAGATATCTCAGCTGCACTATAACACATCAGCGAACTTAACAACATAGATACAACTACAAGTATAAGATAACTTCCAGTCCCTAATATATATTCAAAGAATTTTCCCAATTCATAAATAGCATATGCATTCATTAGAAAATGCAAGAAATCAATATGAATAAAATGACAAGTCATAAAACGCCAATATTCTTTTCTCTCTCGAACATTTGGTGGATAAAATGCACCTAACCTCAATGCACAATCCATTTTATCTCCTTGCTGAACAAAATTTATATAAATAAATACGCCTGCACAAATAATTAAAATTATATTAGTCACTATCATCTTTGACAACTGTTACCTTTCTAACTTTTTTACCAACATTACCAGCATTATCTTTAACTGTATAAACAATCTGGTAATCTCCTGGCTCTTCACTATTAACTGTTCCTTCAACAATGATACGAGATGTAATATCTCCTTCAAGATCATCAATAGCTGTAATACCTTTTAATAAATCAATCTTTTCACCAACTTTAATCGTTATATCTTTAACACCATTAATTTCAGGTAAAACCTTATTTGCTTCAACAACAATCTTTACTCTTAAAGCTGAAGATTGATTTCCATGTTCATCTTCAACAACTATCTTTTCAATATATGAACCTTCAACATTATAAGATTTTGACTTCGATTTCTGCTTCGACTTCTCATCATAGAAATAAACTTCTGTTTGAGAACGATCTTCTATATTTTTAATTAAACTTTCTGCTTTAATGGTCTGTCCTAATTGGATATTCCATTGCACTTTTTTTAATTGTACCTTTGGTTTTACAGTATCAACAACTAATATCTCAAAAGTTTGCTTTTCTCCAAAGTATTCAATAGTTCCTTGATATTTTCCAACCTCTGTAGATACATGTGATAAATCTAACTTCACACTTTCCAAAACAGAGGGATTCGCATCAACATAATCAACAACATTTGTAGAAATTTCCTCACCATATTGATACGTAAAACTATTCCTTCTTAACTTAATTGGTGAAATTGTCAATGCTAAATAGATCAACAAGACATCTACCAAAATAAAACCAGATAAGATAGAAATTATAATCTTATTTTGCATTGCGTACACCTCCGATAATTATTATATCATACAAATGTGAAATTCCTGTGTCATATTATCACATTTATAATGTTGTTTGTCAAAAAGATATCATAAATAAAGTGCAACATAAAACAAATAACCTTTTATATTATTTATAGTCAAAAAGAAAGAACCAGAAGTTTACCTGATTCTTCAACTAATGTATTATCTCATAAGTAATTGTCTTTCCTAGTGGTGTCTTAAACGAATATATAATTTTATATTCTGCATTTATATCATATGTCTCTTCAACATGAATCAATTCTGTTATTGTTTTTGACGTCACTTTCTCAGTATGAATCAACTGATTATTCTTATAAACTTCAACTTTCTGATCTTGACGCAGTTGATCTATTATCTCGAATTCCTCCATGGCAGAAGTTTCCTGATAGATATGCATGCATGTTTCAAATTGTATATCATCTCCTAAATATCCTATCCCATCTTCTGAATTTATATAACATAAATCAATGAAAAAACTTTTATTATCCTGATTAGAAAACTGAGGATTTATTTTTAAGCCATATAGATATTCTTCAATAGGAAATGCAATATCTGTAATATTTATTGTTTTTTCACCAATGATAAACGTTATACTTTTTATATCTCTTGCTGCTATTTCTTTATTAAACATAAACTGAGGATCAGAAGAATCACTAGATATATTTTCAAAAATTTCTAATGTCTCTGTTGTATTATTATCATAATGAATAATCATTTGTTTATCTGATTCTTCATATCTTGTACCAATAAGTGATAAAAATCCTTCAAAACGAATCTTTTGTTGTTGATAACTTGTAATTCCTACATTGATGTTTAATCCACGTATGACTTGACTCTTTGAGATCTGATATGTCATATTATTCACTTTCTCAACTTCAGGTAATGATGATGTTTCATAAGTGATATTTCCTAATGATGTCAATAAAGGACATATGACAAAAACCATTAATAAGATAAGAACAATTGAAGTCACAATAACTAACAATCTATGATTCTTACGATGCGTTCTAAGGATTTCCTCTTGTTGATGTATGATTATATCTTCGCTTCCATTTTCTATAATATTTTGATTATCAATATTCACTTCATTTTCTCTAACCAATTCATCAACAGTTATTTCAAAGATATTAGCAAGAATCAGTAATGTTTTTACATCCGGTTCATTATTATCTGATTCCCATCTTGATATAGCCTGTCTAGAAACCATTAATTTTTCAGCTAATTCCTCTTGAGTTAATTGTTTTCTTTTACGATAATATTGAATTCTTTTTCCTAATGTCATACTTTTCTCCCCTCTCTCTTTTAATATAAGATATTCCCCATCTTCTCACTACCATCAATTCGTAGAATTGATGATACGTATCGTTGCTTATCATAATTATACAGTAAAAATAAAAAATATTAAAAATAATTCAATTTATTTGTCACATAACACATAAAAGACTGTCTAATAAAAGAGAAGAAAAATAGAATAGAGACATAATTAATACAGTCATAAAAGGAGGGATATATTATGGCAAGAATTCCAAAGGTTAAAGAACTCATCAATACAAGACTAGCTAGTACATATGGTGGTTGGATATACTGTGATTATTGTGGTCAAAATATTGGTTATTTATGTTATGTGACTTATGACCATTTTACCTTTGATTATAAGTGTCAATGTGGTCATCATGGACATATGCATATTGCATTTCAAGATAGTAACTATATAAAAACTTCTCAAGATAAATTCATTATTATTAAAAATAGATTATGTTGCCCACACGATCATTCACCATTACTTACTATTTTTTCAGAAAAGTTAGAAGATTATAAATTTGAGATTGTGTGTGTAGAATGTAAAAGAAAATATCAGGAGGAAAAAGTGTAATGATGGAAATTTTATTAACTTGTATAATCGGAATTGTTGTAGGAGCAATTGATGTTTTACCTATGATCAAAATGAGATTAGATAAATATTCAATTATATCTGCTTATGTTTTTTATTTCATACTTCCATTTGTAATATTTAATATTGATTTATATGGAATAACTTGGTGGTTAAAAGGTAGTATTGTAGGTTTCGCATTAGCCTTACCAACTATTATTATAGTAGCAAAAGAGGATAAGAAATCAACACCTCCAATGATCATAATGTCAATTGTTTTAGGCACACTCATTGGGATGATTCAATATTTTCTTCTCTAAGAATAGTCATGTTATGACTATTTTTTAGGTCAAAAGATTTCTTTGTCTCTATCATCAATCCATTAGAAATGAAACGATATAGATGCCAAGGCATTCGTAACCCTAAAACAGATCATATTAATTCATTAATTATAGCTCAATATAGTATTGATTTATGGCATCGTACAAAGCAGCAGATTGACAGAACTCAAGAGCGTCAGGAACTCCGTCTATTAGATGATTTTAATCGCTATAATGGTAAAGATAAGCTTGTGACTTTATTTTTGACAATTGGCATTGTGATAATATTACAAAGAGTTCAAAGAAAGCATTCATTAAGAAGTATCTTAACTGGTTAAAAAAAAGGATACCGCCAAAATGAAAATGAAGCCCGCCAGCTCTATTTCATAAAACAAGCTCCAAAGGTTTTTGACTGGTGACACTGTATGTCAATTCTTTTTAAAGAAACGTGCAGAAGGAAAGCCGTATAGAGTATCCATGATAGCTGCCTATAATAAATTTCTAAGGATATATCATTCACGTGTATCAAAAGTATTAAGTGAATCGGAAAAAGGCGATACATAAAACATATAATACTTATATTTTAAAAACCATATTTTTATGGTCTTTTCATTATGCTTTAGAAAACTGATTGATTATTTCAAAAACATACTTGATTTTTATTAGCAGGTTTATCGTAGTGACATTATATAAATTTGGCAAGGATTCCATTCGCCCCATAGAGTAGGAAAGACTTCAAATTCCTTAAATCCTAAACCGAGATAGAAACGATTGGTGTTATCATATTCTTCGTAATGTCCCATTTGAATAGTCTTTACCTGAAGAAACGAATATCCATTTTCTGATGCAAACCTCTTAGCCTTCAAAAATAACTCTTTCCCAATTCCTTGGCGATGATACTCCTTTAACACGCCCATCACACTCAGTTCCAGTGTATCCTTACTCGTTTCTTTCAAGCATAAGAAACCTGTTGCTTGATTTTCATCAAGTGCAACAAAGAAAAGTTGGTCTGTACTATCTTTAATGTAATTCTCCCTTGCTTCTTCTATACCGAACCACTCAGGCAGTGCTTCTAATAGCTGTCTTGCAATTTTCTGCTTATCCTCATAATCCTCAATTAGCTTAATTTTCATCTTCATGTTCCTTTTCATAAATTCTCATTAAACAGCTTCTGTTAAATACTATATTTTTTAGATAGTTTAGCTTATCATTTAAAATATCTATTATATTGTCTAAATAATAAATTATGTTTTTTATTGCATGGTTCATTAAACCAATTATTACACTTATTATCAATACTCATACTTAATAAGCCCTTATTAACCATCAATTCATATTTTCCTTCTACAAAAGCATATTCTTCTACAACCCACTTTGCATTATCATTATTTCTAACTACGACTTCTCCAAAATAAACAGACATCAAATTCTCAAATTCTTTTCGATCCAAACCAATAGCATCAAATAAATTATTTTCAAATAAATCAAAATACCACTTTTCTAATTGCTTTAAACTATCAATAGTATAATCTGGTAAAAAAGAAAAATTATCTTTACATAATACTTCTAATTTATTAAATAATATTTTTCCGCCTCATCTAAATTACTAAAATTTTTTTACTTTTCTCCATATTGAAGAGCAACATTTAAACTATACTTTGACATCCAATCATACTCCTACAAATACCAATTTATCTACACCAACATTATATCACGCTCTTTTAAGCGCTGTCATTTCTTTTTTGCTTTTGAAAAGTTACTTATCAGCCTATGATTTTTAAAGGGTGTTATTCAGCATTGCTTACGTAACAAGCCCTTGACAAACGATAGACTAATAAGTTATAGGACAATCAAGCAGAAATGAAATAATCTGCTGTTTCACTGCATAGAAAAAGACACTCTGTTTGAAATGTCGTTCTTTCATAACTCTGTATTTCTTTGCATAAGTCGTTATATAAGGCTCTTTCATTTGTTGTAAATCGCCTAATATTTTTTTCTTTTAAATCCCTCTAAATGATGTATTTATGTGAATAATTTTCATTTTTGTACTGTTTTTATTTAAAAAAGAAGGATATGAATTATCCTTCTAATCTTTCTAATACTTTTTCTTTTCCAAGTAACATAATTGAACTTGCCAAATCAGGACCATGCATAATTCCAGTTGTTGCAATACGAATTGGCATATATAACATTTTTCCTTTTGCTCCAGCTTCTTTTTGAGTTGCTTTGATAGCAGCTTGGATATTTTCTTTTGTAAACTCTTCTAATTCTTCTAATTTTGTCTTAAAAACTTTTAATGTGTTTGGAATTGACTCATCTTTCATAAACTCTCTTGATTCATCATCTAAATGTAATTCATCTTCAAAAAATAAGGAAACAAGCTCAACAATCTCTTTACCATAAGATAATTGATCATGATAGACAGCAATTAAATCTCTTATCCATTGTTCATCATGTTGAGATAGATCATATACTTCTTGTAAGAATGGTAAACACAAATCAATAACTTCATCTAAAGATCTTTCTTTAATATATCTATTATTAACCCATTTCAATTTATCTTTATCAAACATAGATGGTGATTTAGATAAACGTTTTTCACTAAATTCTTTAATTAAACCATCATGATCAAAGATTTCTTGTTCACCTTCTGGTGACCAACCTAACAACGCCATAAAATTGAACATTGCATCTGGTAAATATCCTTCTTCTTTATATTGAGAAACAAATTGCATAATTGATTCATCACGTTTAGATAGTTTTTTTCTATCTTCATTAACAATGAGAGTCATATGACCATAAGTTGGTGCTTCCCAGCCTAACATTTCATAAATCATTAATTGCTTCGGTGTGTTACTTAAATGTTCTTCACCTCTAAATACATGTGTTATATCCATAGAATGATCATCAATAACAACTGCATAATTATATGTTGGAATTCCATTGGCTTTAACCAATACCCAATCACCAATATCTTCTGATTCAAAAGAAACATGTCCTCTAATCATATCTTCAAATTCATAAGTTTTTCCAGCAGGAACTTTGACTCTAATTGTATAAGGCATTCCTGCATCTTCTTTTGCTTTCACTTCTTCAGCTGTTAAATCACAGCATTTTCTATTGTATTTAGGAGCAACACCAGCAGCAACCTGTTTTTCATGTTCTGCATCTAATTCTTCTGATGTACAAAAGCATTTATATGCATATCCTTTTTCTAATAAAATATCAGTATATTTTTTATAAATATCTAATCTTTCCATTTGTCTATATGGTGCATATTTTTCTACTGGTTTCAATGGTGACTCATCAGGAATAATTCCTAACCATTCCAAATTTTCTAATTGACTTGCTTCGCCACCTTCAATATTTCTTTCAATATCAGTATCCTCTAATCTGAAAATAAAATCTCCACCATGATGTTTAGCAAATAAATAGTTAAACAATGCTGTTCTGGCACCACCAATATGTAAATGTCCTGTTGGACTTGGTGCATATCTTACTCTTACTTTATCCATAATTTATCCTTTCTTATTTAATAACACAACACTCTGAGAAACAATACCTTCTTTTCTTCCCACAAAACCTAATTTCTCACCACGTGTTGCTTTTATATTCACTTGTGTGATATCACAATGTAAAACACGAGCAACATTCTCTCGCATAGTTATAATGTATGGAGCCATTTTTGGTTCCTCACACATGATTATACTATCAATATTCCCAATCTCATATCCCTCTTGTTCCATGAATTCATATGTATGTTGTAAAAGAACCATTGAAGAAATACCTTTATACTTAGGATCTGTATCAGGAAAATGTTTTCCAATATCACCTAAACCCATTGCTCCAATGATACTTTCAATAATAGCATGCAACAAAACATCTGCATCACTATGCCCTTTTAATCCTAATTCAAATGGAATCTCAACACCACCAAGAATTAACTTACGTCCTTCAACTAATTGGTGAATATCTATAGATTGCCCAATTCTCATCATGTTTATCACCTTCCTGACCTATTCTAGCACAAATTCTTTGAATATACAAAAGCAAACTTATCTTCCTATTACTATTTATGGAAATTGACTCATTTTTCTACTTTTATCCTCAACTAGGATAAAATTAACGCTTTTTTGATTCTATTATATATGATCATATTTTCTTATTTTAACTTAATAACATATTTATCATATTACTGAGTTTTATTATGAAGCTGTTGATAAATCTTTTGCATTTTATCATCTGTTTTAGCCATTTGTTCCGCACATTCTTTAAGTTGTCTACTCATGTCTTCACACACAGTATAATGGTTTTTATAATATAATTCATGTTCTAGACTGGCCCAGCAATCCATAGCTATTGTACGTAACTGAATTTCGACTGGGACACTAATGATTCCATCTTTTGTATAAATCGGAACTTTCACAACAAGATGTAACGAACGATATCCACTTTCTTTAGGATAATCTATATAATTGGATTTTTTAATCAAGCGAATGTCCTCATGTAATAAAAGTAATTGTGATATATACTGAATATCATTAATATAATGGCAAACGACTCTAATACCTGCAATATCATTAAGACATTTCATCCCATTATTTGTTTTCGGATATCCTTTGCGCTCTAATTTATCTATTATACTCTCAGGAGATTTTATTCTTGATTGAATCATATGAATAGGACTATATGTATTTTCACATTTCAATTCATCATCAATACTTTCCAGTTTTGCTTTTATAATATGCGTTGCTGTACGATACGGATACATCATTTGTCTTAATTGTTTATAATCCTTAAATGCTTGCTCTAGTTTCATTTTTTTCACCTTCACTATCATTTTACTAACTAATTATCTTGTGATTATCTACAATATATGGGAAAATGAGTGATATCATTAAACAAAGGAGAATGGATATGAAAAGCTCTCAATCTGATTATAAAAAGCGAGGAATGTTAGATATGAATCTGTGCAATCAACTGCAGGAAGCCTCTTATAAAGAGCTTATAGATACACTACAATCATCTCATGCTGATTGGCGTACAGCCTGTATACATCTTCTTTCTAAAAAATATAACACTCATCCACAATTCACTGATGTTTTACTCCAACAGCTTGTTAAAGAAAAAGCACTTTATACAAAAATTCAAATACAAACCCAATTATCTCAATATGGGCAGATATCTAAAATGTGTCAATATTTAGGGTGTATTGGAGACAATCAATATCGAGTTATCCCACTAAGAGGATCAAAGAAAAAAAGTTATCCTTTGCCAAGAGATCTCATTGCAAGAAGCTTAGCCCATATGGAGGTGCAACGATTCCAAGATTTTTTTGTAGAATTACCTCAACTTTCTTATTCGCAATTATTAGAAGCTATAGATGCTTTTGGTTTTCTTTGTTTTTATCATCAATCTTTAGTCAATAAAGAGACTTATGAATATATCAAAACATGTATATTAAATTATTGGGATGATGATCTTATGCTTTGGAAACTCATGACTTGTTTGAGTGCGTTTCCAATGGCTCTTGATTTATTACAAGAATTACAAACACAACAAAAACACCCTACTATCCTTATGGAAGTAGAGCGTTCCTTAAAACTATTGATCAATTAAATAATCTGTTAGATTGATACCATTTTTAAAGGCATGAAGGATATTGTGACGATCCCTAATGTCTTTTATTTTTTCTTCTAAAATAATTGCTATATAACGAGCATCATCATCAAGAATCATTGGCCAGTAAAAATAAAATTGTTTACCATCCTGAAATTCAAACAAAAAATCAGCAGTATACACTACATATGCAATTGGACTTCCTAATTTCATATAACGCCTTTTCCCAATAACACTCACCTTTTCAATTTCATCATATCGATAATAATGCATCATTGCTTCATCTTTTCCTAATAATACAGCAATAAAATACTGTAAATTATGAATCGGTCCAGTAAACTCATAATAACATATTCCATCTCTTAAAGATTCTACAGACTGATCAATTGAATTATCTAGCATCGTTGGTGATGTATTTCTACAAGCAAATCCTATAAGAATAATCTCCATGAAAATTGTTATTGCTAGACAAATCACAATACCTTGAACTGTTGGAATATCTATTGCAATAACAAAGAACCTTCCTAAACCAAACCCAATAACCAAAGAACCAATTAAACTATAAAAGAGTTGCCTTATTGCCCAAGGTTTGGTCAGTTTTCTTCCCAAAGAAACAGTTTTGGTTGTTTTTTGAAATCCTAGTCTAGCTTGACTTGTACTCTTTTCTACTTCTGCTAATTCTGATATTAAAGGAAGATCTTTATCATGGTAATCTTCTATTGTTTCTTTAATTTCTTTTATGCTTTCAATCTGTTTATCCAAATGAATTTGATTAATTTTTAAACATTCATGAAAATCTAATTCACCATTTAAGATGGCTTTGACATCATCAATAGAAATTTCTAGATTTCTTAAAAATTTAACTAACTTTAAGACTTGTACATCATTAGAATTGTAATTACGATAACCATTTTCATCTCTTTGAGGCTGAATAAAGCCCTCTTTTTCATAGTAACGAATAGTATGTTTTGATAATCCCAAATCTCTTTCTAAATCATTTGTTTTCATAGTATCCCCTTCTTTCTCACTCTATTCTAGACTATAGAGTTGCTCGATGGTCAATACAAAATAAACTTATTTTACATATTTTCATCATCTGCTGGAAAAAGAATGCCAGCTTTTCTTCTAGCTATAGTTTGTATTTCAGTCACGATCATACTATGTTCTAGCATGTCATAACACTTTTGATAGTCACTCTGTTCATACATTCTACTAAATTCAATAAACTCTTCATACATTCTATGAACATCATTATTTTCATTAATTGTTTGTGTAGACCCATCATTCATCAATAAATCAAACGAACCTATATAACTTACTGGTGTTGGAATATGAATACATCCTCTATCTCCTTGAATATTATTAGATAATGGTGCTTTACAATCTTTCGCTCCTATACAGACACATTGGAATGTATCATATTTTAAAATAAGTATTCCTGATGTGTCTATCCCTTTTTCTATATTTGGATAATATTCAATATCAATTGGTTTCCCAAATAATCCTACAACAAAATGAATATTATAAATATTCAAATCCATTAAAGCTCCACCTGATTTTGTATAATCAAAAGCTGGTAAAATCATTCCTTCCTTGAAGGCATTATATCTTGAAGAATATTGAGAATAATTGCACTCAACAATCTTTATATGACCTAATTCATTTAGCAATGATTTTATTTTATAAAAGTTTGGTAAGTATTGATTCGTAATCGCTTCCCATAGAAATAAATGATTTTGAATTGCTAATTTTTTTAACTCCTTGGCTTCTTCTATTGTAGATGTCATTGGTTTTTCTAAAATAACATTTTTATGTGCTTCTAAAGCAAGTTTTGTATATGAATAATGAAGATGGTTTGGTAATGCTACATAAACAGTATCAACTTCAATATCATTCAATAATTCATCATATGAAACTGAACACCTTTGAAAATGATGCTTTTCTTTCAACTCTCTTACCTTTTCTTCACTACGCTTTGTACCTGAAATATGAATCAGTTCGATACTTTCTATATCATGAATAAAAGATAGAAGATCGTTGACAATCATACCAGTTCCTACAATTCCTAATTTCATTCTATCGCCTCCTTAATTTATTTTAACATGATTAAAATAATAATCATTGTTTTTTTCAAGATTTATCAACGAAATATTTTTATTTTATTTGTGTCATCTTTTCGTAATAAGTTAATTTATTCTTAATATTTCTATCATAGTCTAATTTAAAATAACATGTATAAAGACTATCCAAGATATAAAGCAATGACATTCTTGTTGAGAAGGACGATATTTTATTATAATGATCTTCATGTGAACTCATGTATAGAATATAATCAGCAGAATTCTTTAAAGGGTTTTCTAAAGTAGAACAGATTAAAACTATTGGTGTCTTATTTTTCTTCAACAATTCAGTAATTGCACCTATTGAACTTCCTCGTCCTCCAAAAGATATGACAAGTGCAACATGATCTTGGTTACTCATTGCTGCAGCTAATCTTTGCTGATATTCTTCTAAAGGAACATGAATATTGATTCCTATTTCTTGCATTTGAAATTTAAAGTTTTCAGCAAAATAAATATTTCCTGCTGAAGTATAAACATCTATGCTTTTAGCTTTTCTCATTTGGTTTGCAATTAATCGCAATTGTTCGAGATCTATTAAATTTAATGTAGATGTAATTGTTTGTTCATAAACTTCTTGTAATTTATGAACTATTTGATATTGTGTTTCATTTTGTTTGAAAGGAAAATTATAATCAAACTTTTTCTCTTCTTTTAAATGATTTTCAATAGATGCAGAAATATGGACTTTGAGTTCTGAAAGTCCACTCACATCTAATTTATTGCATAATCTATATAAGGTTGAAACAGAGACGAAACATGTCTTGCTAATGTCTTTTGCACTTAAACGAATAAAGTCATTCGTATGCTCTTTCATATAACAAACTAATATTTTCTCATTATCTGTTAAATCAACAAGCTGCTCAAGTTTATTAAAAATGTTCATAAGTTTTCACCTCATGAACATTATATATGATATTAAGTTTAGGCACAAATCAATTCAATTCTGGTATATGTTTATGTAAACATACTGCAATGCCATCTTCATCATTAGATAATGTCACTTCATCAGCAACATCTTTTAAATCTTGAACAGCATTTTCCATAGCAACACCAATACCAGCATATTTCACCATTGAAGCATCATTATGACCATCACCAAAAGCAATCATTTCCTCTTTTTTATATCCCATTGGAATTAAAACAGTATCTAAAGCTTTGGCTTTATCAATTCCTTGAGCAGTAAATTCAAAATAGAATGGACCTGTAAACATACAACTTAATTTATCTTTAAATGGTTCCATCATTTCTTGATAATGTTCTTGTAAATACTCAGGGTCACTCGTAGTTAAAATCTTGTTTAGTTCAAAATCAACAAATTCTGCTAAATCATCAACTTCACATAATTTAAACTTTCCACCACGTGATTCATATTGAATAACATCAAATGGTGCCCCATTCCATTGAATCATATTATCATAAACGTTATTCACATACATATATTCCCCTTTATCAATCATAGGTCTTACTTTATCAAAAGATTTCATATGTTCCAAAACAGCTTTTCCTTCTTCTACACTTAATGCTTGATTAAATAATGTTTCCATTGTTTCACAATCAATAACTTTTGATCCATTATATGAAACCAATAACCCATGATGTTTATCCATTTCTAATTCTTTTGCCAAATCTAATAATCCAGATGTTGGTCTTCCAGAAGCTAAAATTAAAATAGCACCTGCTTTTTCTGCACGAATTAATGTTTCCTTAGTTTTAGGACTTAATTCTTTTTGACTATTCATTAATGTTCCATCAACATCCATGATAATAACTCTTATGCTCATCTCATTTCCTCCTTATTCTTAGTTTCTATGATATACTATTTTTCTAGACTATCAATATTTCTTGCAAATATTGAAAAAAACATATCACAAACTGTCTTTTTTCAAATAGTGATGTGACATATTTTTCTCATATCAATTTTCTAACCAATTTTAATTGTTCACTTGTATATTTTTTGTACTCTATCAAGATTTGTTCCTCTTTGCCATATTCTATTTTAAAAATCACCCATTACAAATGAAAAGCGGAGCAATTGCTCCGCTTTAAACTGTATAATAGATTATATTTTATTGTTCCTGTTGTTCTTGGTGTAACGGAAATAGCAGACATAAATTCCAACATTAATTAAAACAATTTTTGAAACATAATAAATGCAATATATGAGTACATCTGAACTTAAAATAAAACTTGGAACAGGGAGCCAAAGAACAATCTCAGGAGTAAATATGGATATGACTGCTAAAATTAATAATGTGAAATTCATTTTTTCCCTCCTTTATGAATATTTAGATTCTAAATCTACCATGCTGATTACAATAAGAGTAGTGGTTAGAAGAACTTGATACTGAAAAAGAAACATGAGTATCTTCTCCAATACCAATTTGTCCCCCAAGTCCAACGCTTGTTGTACCATTGTTATAAAAGTCTCCATTGACATCCCAATAAATACATCTTTCAGACTCTAAATTATAATATAAATCACCACTAAATTGTTTGCTTGTTCCATAGTAATTTCTATCTATATTAGCGTTTAGAATTTTAGCAATTTTAGATGGTTCATGACTAGGTCCACCAAAATAAGTATATGCATAAAAATATGGCTAGCAATAATAATTATCAGTAACTTTACATTTTGCAGTCAAATTAATATAATCATACGCACCAGCCCTTAATTTATCATTTTGACTGATTTCCTGTAAAATCTCATTTTTAGCTTCTTCTGACATATTTCTATCGTTTTTTATAACTTCCTTAAATTCAGTACTATTATATTTTTTAACACTAGCATTAGGATATTTTTCTGGATTCTCTAATGCATCAATAATATCAACTTCATATGAGCCATCAATCGTACTGGTAGCATTAACATTTTTATAAGCTGACAAAAAAACAAATGAACAAACTATAATACTAATAAATATTTTCCTCATAATTTTTCTCTTTATCTTTATATTATATATGAAATACCAATTTTATAGTTAGTATTATATGTTCAGCTCCTTTCATAAACTATTAATTGGCTATTCTATGAAATATCCATCTCTTATTTTAAGAGTAAAATATATAATTTTTAAAATTTATATTAAGATTAATACATAGATGATATTATTTTCAAGCACATAAGGATAAATACAAACTTCTAATAACTCTTTAAATAAAAGTAACATATAATTTTTAATATGTCAATTTGGTATGGGTTTTTGTAAGTTTAAAATATGATATATGCAAAGCAGAACAGTGCTTATTTCTTTAGATATATGATATAATTAAATAGTAAAGTTAAATGAGGGAAAGATTGTCAATGTGACAATCTTTTTTTAAAGGAGGTAATAAGATGTACAATAAAAATTAATTCAGTTTCAATAAAAAAAGCCCAATTGGGCTAAATATACTGAAATATATCTAACAAAGTTTCTAAAACTTTGATATTTTCATCATCAACATGTTCTTTACCAATGAAATAAGGTTGAATTCCTACTTCTTGAGCAGCTAAGATATCTTTTCCGAGACTATCTCCTATATAAATAACTTCTTGAGCATCTAATCCGATGATTTCTAAGGCTTTCTCAAACGCTTCTTTGGCTGGTTTATAATAATGCGTCATTTCACTTGAGATAATTGCTTTTGGTTGCAGCTCTAAACGATTCATGCTTTCTTCTACATATTTTGTATCATTGTTAGTGAGGATATAAATTGGTAATTGACATTTAGCAAAGAAATCATAAGCATCATCAAATGCAGGTGTGTTTTTCCAATGTTCTGCTAACATATCTGTATAATATTGACTATCACCTAACAACCCAAGTTCTGCTTTGGTGCATTCAAATGCTTCACATGCAATTTGATATTCAGTTTTATAATTCTCTCCATTATATTTTTTAAGGAGTTCATCATGTTTTGTAAACCAATATTTTGTAATCGTTTGAGAATCACAATCAGGGCAATTCTTAACACACTCACTCATTAATTTTTCTAAATATTCACTTTGTTCATAGACAAGTGTTCCCATATGGTCAATCAAAACTGCTTTTATCATTTTCTTTTCCTCCTAAAAAAATTCATTTTCTTTCTTTACCATGCATTGCTTTTGTAACTTCTGTGATGCCATTTTTATTTTTATAGAACTGCATTTTCTAGCTTGTTGTGGACAGATATGGACACAACGCATACATGAAATGCATTGACCTTTCATTATCTCTTGAGGATTATCAAGTGGAATCGCTTGAACAGGACAGCGGCGTGCACATAATCCACACTGATGACATGTGCTTGATGCTTTAGGATGCAAGGGAATAACATGGTATTCTTTATACGGATTATTGCCTGGGACATATACAGATATAGCCTGTTTTTTCAAGCGTTTTTTTACCTCTTCCATAAATCCTGCCATCTCATTTAAATCATCTTGATTTGGTCTTCCTTTTGCAAACTGATGCATGATTGAATGCTCTGCCACACAAGCAATTGCTGCAATACAAAGAAAACCTTGTTGTTCTAGTGTTTCCTTGAGTTCTAATAACGTATCTTCATATGCCCGATTACCATAAGTCACCACAGCAAGAACAGGTGTTTGATGACCTTTTAATTGAGATAATCTTTTTATCGCAATATCAGGAACTCGTCCACCAAACGATGGAACACCAACAATACAAAAATCATCTTTTCCTATATTAATAGAGAAATTATTTTTAGGTAGAGATAGATCAACATCAGTGCACGTATTTATTTGATTAGCTAAAAAACTTGTTACTTTTTGAGTACTCCCTGTTGGACTAAAATAAATATTATAAATCATGATGAATCACTCCCTCACAATATCGTTCCTCACAAGCTTCACAATTATCCTGCTGAACTTCTTCAATTTTTCTAAACAACCGAATAAGTGATGTCACACGGCTACTTCGATAATTAAGATAATAGAAGTTTTTAGTTCCTTCTTCTCGCATCCCAACAATTCCACAACCTTTTAAGATTTTTAAATGATGTGATAAAGCAGTCCTAGAAATATGAATCTCGTTGGCAAGTTCACCAACTCTCATACCACCTGTTTTCATATTTTCCAATAAACATAAAATAATACTTTGTCTTGTCGTGTCACCTAACACAGAAAGAATAGGTCGACAATCATTAAATTCTTTTGCTAAAGTCTTTCTTGTCTCTCCCATACCCTTTTTCCTTTCGTCAATATTCATTGACCATTATATACATAAAATGGAAAAGTCGCAACATTGGTTAAGCAAATCCGTACCAACCTATCAAATACTAATGAAATTGTTACCTGTCTTATTAATATTTTTCTCCTTTATTTTACTATAGGTGTTGTTAGTTCAATATGGTTGCCTTCACTATCAATAAATTCAACAACCCAGTTATCTCCTATTTGTGTTAATGGAAAACAAATCTCTAATTGTTGAATCTTTGATTGCAAAATATTTAAGTTTTCAACTTCTAAACTTGGCAAACAATTACTTCCGAAAATATGTTCCTCACCCATTTTCTGATATGCAAACAACCCAAATCGAAAACCATGAATATCAAAAATACTATAAACTTCATCCCTAATCAATACCTCTTGTTCAAAAAAATCTTCATAAAAATGAATCGCTCTATCCATATCATTGACACATAAATACATTGATTTTATATAACATTCCATATGAATTGACTATACTCCTTCCTTAAAATTGAATAATACAATTTCTCTACATACATACCATCTTTATAAAAAATTCTCTCATATTGAAACCTACATTTTAAAACAACTTGCTTTGATACAAGATTTTGAGCCATATAACAGATTTGGATTTTATGAATCCAATACTCTCCTCAATTCTTCTAAAGTGCAATAAACTGGTTCTCGATACATTGATTGAATATCTTCATCTGTATATGAAAAGTGTCTTAATAATCATCTTCTGTTGCCATATTTTGAGTTCCTACGTGTGATGTCTCCTTAGTCTCCTCCACTTTTATCATAATCTGCGTTATATATTCGTCCATATTGGCAATCGCAAATTCATTTAATCCCAGTTCATAAGCATATCCTATTAAATTGAGATGATGGCATGATGCATACTCTAATATTTCTTGATATAACTGTGAAAGTCCACTCCATTCACCCAAAAGATATGCAACAACATACTTTCCTTTTGGTCTTATCACTAAATCAGCATTCTTAATACGATTGGTTATTGGTATAAAAAAACCTTCATATTCATCATAATCTCCTTGCTTGATTCTGTCAATAGAAATATAACTTCCAAAACCCATTCGATATAATTCTGGTTCCCATGCTTGCTTGATATGGGCATAAGCTGTTTCAATATCATCATCTACAAAACTATATGGTGATATAAGTATATATTGTTCTTCACAATCTATAATTTCTATTTGATGATTGTGTATTTTTTTACACAATAAAAGTTGTTGTTGCTTCTTTTGTAGAATTTGTTTAGCCCTTTTTAATCTTTGTATTTCTGTATCAATTTCCCCTATTTTTTGTTTGGCAATTTCTTGAAAAGCCAAAACATCTGGATGATTAAGATAAGTTTTTATTTCATCCAAACTCATATTTAATTCTTTTAACATCAATATATATTCTAAATCTACACTCTGTGCATAATCATAGTATCTATATTGATTTTCCCCTTTATAACGTGGAGAAAACAACCCAATATCATCATAATAATGTAATGTTCGTTTGTTCAAATGGTGTAATTTTGAAAATTGTGATGTTGTTAATTTCATTGTCTTCTTATTCATACTCTTTCCTCTTGACTCTACAGTTACTGGATACTTTAAGATAAGTATACAAGATATACAAAACAATGAAAAGGAGTTATAAACAATGAAAAATAAAATGATATTGAGAGAGTTTCAAAAAGAAGATACAAGAGAAATGATAGACATCATTAGAAAGACTTGGCATTATGATGAATTCTGTAGTCATAAAGTTGCTAATAAACTTGCAAAAGTTTTTCTATACAGCTGTTTAGCAAATCAAACTTATACAAAAGTAGCTGTTATCGATAATTGCCCTGTAGGCATTATTATGGGGAAAAATATTGCTAGACATAAATGTCCATTTCGATATCGTATAAAACAAATGATTTCAATCATTTCACTTTTACTATCATATGAAGGTCGTCAAGCTATTCATCTCTTTAGAAATGTGGATGGGATTGATCGAGAATTGTTAGATCATTGTGAAATAGATTTTCAAGGTGAAGTCTCGTTTTTCGCTATTGACGAAAATTATCGTGGTTTAGGTATTGGCAAGAATTTGTTTGAATCTTTGCTTTATTATATGAAGGAACAAAATATTCAGCAATTCTATCTATTTACTGATACAAGTTGTAACTATGGATTTTATGAACACCAAGGTATGAGAAGAGAACATGAAAAATCATTGACTATGGATATCGCAAATCAAAAACAAGTTATGAAATTCTTTATTTACTCATATCAGATTTAAACATTGGAAACAAATCATTTAACGAAAATAATCTGATAATCACATGTCTTGTTCTATTCGTTAAAGACGTAAAAAATTTCTTTTTATATAAGAATCATATCATAATAGATATAGTCAGCAATAATAAAACTATGTAAGCAGATAGATTTTCTTTCTCCTTACATAGTTTCTTTTTTATTTATTTCTTATTTTGACAAGCAGCAGTTATAAACCCTTGAAATAAAGGTTCACTTCGATTAGGTCGCGAAGCGAATTCAGGATGAAATTGTGCTGCTACAAAATAAGGATGATCTTTTAATTCAATAATCTCCACTAGATCTCTTTCAGGATTTCTACCTGAAATAATCAGTCCATGTTGTTGTAATACATCTTTATATTTATTATTAAACTCATATCGATGTCTATGCCTTTGTTGAATGAGATTTTTTCCATATAGAGATTGTGCTTTCGTTCCTTCTAATAGTTCACAATCATAGTTTCCTAGTCTTTGTGTTCCACCCATATCATCTAATGATTGATCACTCATTAAATGTATAAGAGGTGTTCGACACAATTCGTTAAACTCCATAGAATTAACATCTTCTAAATGACATACATGTCTAGCAAACTCAATAGAAGCTAATTGCATACCCAAACAAATTCCTAAGAATGGTATATTATTTTCTCTTGCATATTGTATAGCAATAATCATACCTTCTATTCCACGTTCACCAAAACCTCCAGGTATTAAAATACCATCAGCTTCCTCTAGCAAATCATGAACATTATCTGTATGCACATCTTCGGCATTCACCCATTCAATATTGATTGTACTATTTTCATAATAACCTGCGTGTCTTAAAGCTTCATTGACTGATAAATAAGCATCTGGAAGTTGAACATACTTCCCAACCATTTTAATTGTGACTTCTTTATCAACACCTTTAACTCTCTCTATTAATTCCTTCCATTCACTCATATTTGCTTGAGGTGCGTCTATTTTCAAATGTTCCAAAACTAAGTCATCCATATGCTGATCCAATAACATCATTGGTAATTCATATAAAACATCAACATCATAATTTGAAATAACTGCTTTTGTAGGTACATTGCAAAATAAAGAGATTTTATCTTTTAAATCTTGATCAATATATTTTTCACTACGACAAACAATCATATCTGGCTGAATTCCATAACCTCTTAATTCTTTAACACTATGTTGTGTAGGTTTTGTTTTGACTTCATGACTTGCCCCAATATATGGTAATAACGTCGTATGAATATAAAGAGTATTCTCATAACCTAAATCTAAACGCACCTGTCTGATAGCTTCAATGAATGGTAAACTTTCAATATCTCCAACAGTACCACCAATCTCAGTAATCACAATGTCAGCATGACTAGATTTTGCAGCAGCGTAAATCTTTGCTTTAATTTCGTTTGTGATATGAGGAACAACTTGAACTGTTGCTCCAAGATATTCACCTTTACGTTCCTTAGAAATCACATTGCTATAAATTCTGCCTGTTGTAATCGATGAATTTCTATTCAATTCCTCATCTATAAATCTTTCATAATGTCCCAAATCTAAATCTGTTTCTGCACCATCAGCTGTTACAAAAACCTCACCATGTTGAAAAGGTGACATTGTTCCTGGATCCACATTAATATATGGATCTAATTTCTGCATAAATACTTTTAGTCCTCTTTGTTTTAATATTCTACCTAAAGATGCAGCTGTTAAGCCTTTTCCAAGTCCTGAAACAACTCCACCTGTAACAAATATAAATTTAGCCATTTGCTTGTCTCCTTCCTTATTTTTCCAATAAAAAATGCACTTCAACGGAAAGCCGTGAGTGCCCTTTCTCATTCTAGCAAAAAATAATTATTAATGCAATTATTTTTTATCTATATTTCTATAAGAATATATTACCATTTCACAACTTATTCAAATGTTATCCAAAATGAGCTAAGATATACGTTTCTTTGAATTAATTAAGAAACCAAATATCTCATTAGATAGATTTTTATCTTCTTGTATTATTCAATATTCTCGTTTTTTAATAAGATGGTCATTTAAATAAGTATTGTTGCTACGTTAAATTCAGCTAAAATTCAATACAATTTATATTATGAATAGTTAAATAGATAAAAGAGTAAAATTATTATTTTAAACATAACAGAAAACCAAAGTATTACAAAATAATAGAAATTCTTTAGCTTTCTTTTTAACTAAGATAATGAAATCAAACTTTTCAAAACACATACTTTAAACATTTTAAAAAATTTCTTTGATATTTTTTAAAATTATATATAATAAGAATGAAGAGGAGGAAGTAAAATGGAAGCACCTCATATATTAGTTATTGATGATGAAAAAGAGATTACTGATTTAATTGAAATTTATTTAAGTCAAGAAGGTTATCATGTAGAAAAAAGATATAATGCATTAACATTATTAGAAGATATTAGAACTTATCAAATTGATCTTGTTATATTAGATGTTATGATGCCAGAAATCAATGGAATACAGGCATTAAAAATGATTAGAGAAAAATATAATATACCTGTTATTATTGTTTCTGCAAAAACAGCAGATAATGATAAAATTGAAGGACTCTTAACTGGTGCAGATGATTATGTCAGTAAACCTTTTAATGCAATGGAATTAGTTGCACGAGTAAAATCACAATTACGTAGATTTCAGGTTTTTAACAAACCCATTAATGATTCCTCTCATATTATAGAAGCAAGTGATCTTATCATTGATACTCAAAAGAAATCTGTTACTTTAGATAATCAGTCACTCGCATTAACAAGAATTGAATATGAAATTTTAGTCTTATTAGCAAGTCAACCAGGAACAGTTTTTTCAATTGAAGATATCTTTGAAAAGATATGGCATGAAAAGTCCACAAATTCTAATAATACTATTATGGTTCATATTAGAAAACTACGCGAAAAAATAGAAAGACAGCCAAGAAATCCACGTCATATTAAAACAGTTTGGGGTATTGGTTATAAATTTGATTTATGATGAAAAAGATTAAGAGATTGTTTATTAGTAGTTTTAGATGGCGACTTTTTATTAATTTAATTGTGACTTATATTATGACATTCTTAATTTATAGTGCATTAATTATTATTTTTGATAATTTTAATTTGTTAGGAATGTCTATTGAATTAAGATATTTTATTGCATTTATTATTTCATTATTTCTCTTTTTAGTTATTTTCTTTGATTTAATGAATATTACGTTAAAGTATTTAAGTGTACTTAGTGGGACTATTCAAGAAGTCACTGCAGGAGATTATAATGTTGAGGCTCCTATTGAGTATGATGATGAATTAGGATTATTAGCTGCCAATATTAATGCTTTGGCAAAAACATTAAAGGACAAAGAAAAAGAAAGTGAGATTTTAAAAGAAAATGAGCGTTTAGCATTTGATGCTGAGAGAAATGCTGAGAAACAAAAAAATGATTTAATTACAAATGTTGCTCATGATTTAAGAACTCCATTAACAACTATTGTTGGATATTTAGAATTAATTAAAAATAATGAACATCTTTCTAAAGAAGATATTCAAAAATATTCTACAGTTGCTTATGAAAAAGCAAAGAAGTTACAAGGAATGATGGATGATTTATTTGAATTTACAAGTTTAGATAAAGCTGATGTAAGAGTTCATATGACAACTCTCAATATATCTGAGTTAATTCTTCAAATTGTTGATGAATTCTATCCAACATTTCAAGAGCATGATTTAACTCCAGTGATCAATATAGCTCAACCCAATCTTTTCATTCAAGGAGATGGCCAATTAATAGCAAGAGTTTTTGATAATTTATTATCAAATGCTGTTAAATATGGACAAGATGGTAATGATATTAAAATTGAGGTTTTAACTGATGACCAGAACGTCACAATTAAAATTATGAATTATGGTCATCCTATTGCTCAAGGAGATTTACCATATATCTTTGATAAATTCTATCGTTCTGATGCATCACGTTCATCTTCAACAGGAGGAACAGGATTAGGATTAGCTATAGCTAAGAATATTGTTCAAATACATAATGGTCAAATCTTTGCAACAAGTCATAAAGAAAAGACAACATTTGTTGTTGTCTTAAGAAAATTACAAATTCAGGATTAGAGAGTATGCTTGACAGCTCTCTTTTTAAATTTTATGAAAATGACTTGCATCAACCTTACATATTGGGCAAATATAATCTTCTGGTAAAGTTTCGCCCTCATAAATAAATCCACAAACATCACAACGCCAACCTTGCTTCGTTGTTTCTTCAACATATGATGGTGCACTCTTAGGTGTTGTACCATTTTTCTTATCATGATAAGCTGCATATGTTAAAACAGTTTCATCACTCAATGTCTGAGCATCTTCAACTTCACTGATAAACATCAGATGTGTTCCTACATCAACAGTTTTTTTAACACGACAAGCAAACATTGCTGCTGTGTTCTCTGTTAAGTATTTAACATCATTAACATCCGTTTCATATGCAATGTTTTCAAACTTATTGACATCTTTACCACATTGGAATCCAAATGTTCTAATTGTTTCCATAGGAACTTTTTCTAGCAAGACACTGACATTAAATACACCACTTTTTTCAATGATTTGAGTTGTATAATTTTCCTTGTTTAATGTTATACAGACTTGTGATGGTTCTGCTGTCACTTGTGTCATTGTATTAATGACACAGCCACTTTCCTGATTATCGTTTTTTGAAGTCACAATATATAATCCATAACTGAGTTTAAAAAATGCTTTTGAATCCATATTTCATACCTCCTTATAAGGATTATACCACAATTTATAGATTATAAATAGTAATTATTCCTATTTATGTTATTTTTATTAACTTATGTTTATTAGAGATTGATTTTTATGTACTGAAAGAGTACAATTACCTCGATTAATATGTAAAAAGAGAGGGATATATCATGAAGATGTATAAAGACATGAATCATGAAGAATTAGTTTCTTTACATGATGATTTATGTAAGCAATATGAGCAGGTTAAAGCAAAAGGTTTGAAGTTAAATATGGCGAGGGGAAAGCCGGATGTCAATCAGTTACTTTTATCTACTGATATATTGGATGTCATTAATAGTCATTATGACTTTGGAAGTCAATATGAATATTGTAATTATGGTATTTTGGATGGCATTGATGAAGCTAAAGAATTTTTTGCAAAGATGTTAAACACTTCTTCTCAAAATGTTATTGTTTATGGAAATTCTAGTTTAACAATTATGTTTGATCAAATTAGTCGAGGTTATACCCATGGCTATTTAGGAGAGAAACCATGGTGCCAATTAGATAAAGTTAAATTCTTATGCCCTGTTCCTGGATACGATCGTCATTTTGCTATAACAGAACATTTTGGCATTGAAATGATTAATATTCCTATGAATGAAAATGGTCCAGATATGGACCTTATTGAAAAATATGTTCAAACTGATGAAAGTATTAAAGGCATTTGGTGTGTTCCTCAGTATTCCAATCCAACTGGCATAACATATTCTGATGAGGTTGTAGAGCGATTTGCACATTTGAATCCTGCAGCAAAAGATTTTAGAATCTTTTGGGATAATGCATATTTAGTTCACCATTTATATAATGATAAACAAGAACATGTTAAAAATCTTATAAAAGCTTGCCAAGAGGCCGGACAGCCAAATCTCGTTTTTGAGTTCTGCTCAACATCTAAAGTCACTTTACCAGGTTCAGGAGTCGCAGCATTGGCAACATCACTTGAAAACAAAGAGGATATTTTAAAACACATGTCTATTCAATGTATTGGATATGATAAATTAAATCAATTAAGACATGTAGAGTATTTTAATAAAATTGAAAGTATAGATACACATATGCAAAAACAGGCAAGTCTATTAAAGCCTAAATTTGAAGCTGTCTTAAATATTTTTGAAAGAGAACTTGAACCATTAGGAATTGCTGAATGGACTAAACCATTAGGAGGATACTTCATTTCCTTTATGGCAATGGAAAACTGTGCAAAAGCTATTGTACAAAAATGTAAAGAAGCGGGCACACTCCTAACAACAGCTGGAGCAACTTATCCTTATGGTCAAGATCCTTATGATGCTAACATTAGAATTGCACCTTCTTTCCCAAAATTAGAAGAATTAAAACAAGCAACAGAATTATTTGTTCTTTGTGTTAAGTTGATAAGTGTAGAAAAATTATTAGAAAAGGCATAATTTATGTCTTTTTTATTTTGAAATATGAGGAATAATTCTAGTTTTAATGTGTATAATAAGGATGGTTTTTCAATAAAAGGGATGATTTAAACATTTTTTAGGAAAATTTGAATAAAGATATTGACTAAAACGCAGAAAATTGTTATATTATATGAGCATGATTATTGGGATATAGCCAAGCGGTAAGGCAACAGACTTTGACTCTGTCATCTCCCTGGTTCGAATCCAGGTATCCCAGCCAATATGGAGGTTTAGCTCAGTTGGGAGAGCATCTGCCTTACAAGCAGAGGGTCAGCGGT
>OATT01000336.1_pt1 | contig 48615 bp, 40 predicted proteins | sample 1476071 | NCBI WGS metagenome assembly OATT01 (sample SAMEA2579989, study PRJEB22360) | human gut metagenome | biome: human gut; feature: human-associated habitat; material: faeces | place: Denmark | collected 2008/2010 | reverse complement strand
TCTATCCTGAGACACGGGGCGGGGGGGGGCGAAAGCCGGTGCTCCTCAGCAGCCGGCAGGTGGACAGCAGAGAGCAGAAGAACCTGCGCCGGCCCCTACGCCGGAAAATCCTGTATATGCCAGGTCCTACAAAAGCGAGTCCGGAAAAGAAGAATGGTATGAGAAGGAACGGAAGAAAAACTATGATTCCTATAAATTTACCTCCCCCATTCCTCCGGAAAACAATAAAAAAGAAAAGCCCGGAAAATCCCAGGGCGGAATCGGCAAGAAACTGGGAACAGCGGCAGCCTGTGCGGCAGTGTTCGGTCTGGTGGCAGGCATTGTCTTCCAGGCCACCAATTATGTGGGCGATAAAGTAAACCCGAAAGAGAATGTAAAAATAGAAAACACTCAGACAACAGGAGATACTCCCGCAAAGGGAAAGGATGCAATCAGCACCGGCAGCTCCAACACATCCGGTGCGACTGTAGCGCAGGTGGCAAAGAACGCCATGCCCTCCATTGTCTCTATTGTAGGGGTGAGTGTTCAGGAGCTTCCTGACATCTACAAATATTTCTATGGACAGCAGGCACAGGAGGCCACAAGCAACGGTTCGGGAATCATTGTGAGCCAGAATGACACAGAGCTTCTGATCGCCACCAACAATCACGTGGTAAGCGGTGCGGATTCCCTGACGGTATTCTTCACCAATCAGGACGGCAGCGCGGTTACCAGTTCCCAGGTGGAGAAAACCAGCAGCGAACAGGGTGTCGACGGGGAAGAAACGGAAAGTCCGGGCAGTGCAGTGGCAGCTCAGGTAAAAGGTACGGATGCTGATAATGACCTTGCAGTTATCTCTGTAAAGCTTTCCGATATCCCTCAGGATATTCTGGAGGAGATCAAAGTAGCCACCATCGGTGATTCCGACTCTTTGACTATGGGTGACCAAGTAGTGGCTATCGGCAATGCCCTGGGATACGGGCAGTCTGTGACCAGCGGTTATGTAAGTGCCCTGAACCGTCAGGTGAGCTCTGAGAATGCAGACAGCACATTTATCCAGACAGACGCAGCCATCAATCCGGGCAACAGCGGCGGCGCCCTTCTGAATATGAATGGGGAGCTGGTGGGCATCAATTCAGCGAAAATCGCCTCCAATGAAGTGGAGGGTGTGGGCTTCGCGATTCCAATCTCCAAAGCAGAACCGATCCTGGATGACCTGATGAGCAAAGAGACCAGATATAAAGTGGAAGATGAAAATAAAGCATCATATCTCGGCATCACATGTACGGATGTGACATCCGAGGCAGTTCAGGTGTACGGTATGCCTGTAGGTGTCTTTGTATACAGCCTGGAAGAAAACGGTCCGGCAGCACAGGCCGGTATCCAGAAGGGCGATGTCATCCTGAAAATTGACGGAACAAGCCTGAATACCAGAGATGAGCTGATCGAGAGACTGCAGTATTACGAAGCAGGGGAGAGCGTGGATTTTGTTATCTCACGTGCCCAGAACGGTGAGTACAAAGAACAGACCATAACCGTAACACTGGGGGCCAAGAAAGACGCCAAGACAACAACCCAGGAAGAGGAAAAGAGCCGTTAAAGTTAAAAAACAGCAGACAGAGGTGTCTGCCTGTACATGGAAGTGTGCAGGCAGATGCCTTTTTCTTCGCCGGCTTTACAGGCAGTTAATGAAAAGTTTACTTGTTACTCATATGAATTTGTGATAAGATACCCACAAACGATAGAAAAATGTAACGATTCAGTTTACTGAACAGATACAAAAAATCACTAATAATCAAATTTTATATAGAAAAGGCAGGGAGAATAGGAAATGGCAGACGATAAGGACTATTTGGAGAAATCCGAAAAAGACAAGTTAACCGCAGATAATTCCTCAAATGACGAGGAAGACTATGAAAAAATCTGTTTCATGTGCAGAAGGCCGGAGAGCAAAGCAGGGAAAATGATTGACCTGCCAAACGATATCCATATCTGTGTGGAATGCATGCAGAAAAGCTTTGACACCATGAACAACGCACCGATTGACTATAACGATTTAATGAAGAACATGCCCAACGTGAGCATGATCGATCTGAACACGCTGCAGAACCAGATTCCAAAGCGTCAGCGGGTGAAAAAGAAAAAAGAGGAACCAAAGCAGGAAAATACAGCATCCAAGGCATTTGACATCCGAAGTATCCCGGCGCCCCACAAAATAAAAGCCAGCCTGGATGAATACGTGATCGGACAGGAACGGGCCAAGAAGGTCATGTCAGTAGCTGTCTACAACCATTATAAGAGAGTATTTGCGGACAGGGCGGATGATATTGAAATTGAAAAGTCCAATATGCTGATGATCGGGCCGACAGGAAGCGGCAAGACTTACCTGGTCAAGACACTGGCAAGACTTTTAGATGTACCCCTGGCGATCACAGACGCTACCTCATTGACTGAGGCAGGATATATCGGCGATGATATTGAGAGTGTTGTCAGCAAGCTTCTGGCAGCGGCAGGCAATGATGTGGAGCGTGCAGAGCACGGAATCATTTTTATTGATGAGATTGACAAAATCGCAAAGAAAAAGAACACGAACCAGAGAGACGTAAGCGGTGAGGCCGTACAGCAGGGAATGCTGAAGCTGCTGGAGGGCAGTGAGGTGGAGGTTCCGGTGGGAGCCAACAGCAAGAATGCCATGGTGCCTCTGACCACTGTGGATACCAAGAATATTCTCTTTATCTGCGGCGGAGCTTTTCCGGATCTGGAGAATATTATCAAGGAGCGTCTGAATAAGCAGGCATCCATCGGTTTCTTTGCTGACCTGAAAGACAAGTATGACCATGATGCCAATATACTGGATAAGGTGATCGTGGATGACCTGAAAAAGTTTGGCATGATTCCGGAGTTTTTGGGACGTCTTCCCATTATCTTCACACTCAGCGGTCTGACAGAGGAGATGCTGGTGCAGATTCTCAAGGAGCCTAAGAACGCCATTTTAAAACAGTACCAGAAGCTGCTGGCACTGGATGAGGTGAAGCTGGAATTTGACGACGGAGCCCTTGGTGCGATTGCGAAGATGGCCCTGGAGAAACATACAGGCGCCAGAGCCCTGCGCGCGATCCTGGAGGAATATATGCTGGATATCATGTATGAGATTCCAAAGGATGAGAATATCGGGGAAGTCATAATCACAAAGGAATATATTGAACACACCGGAGGCCCCAGAATACTTCTGCGGGGCCAGGAGATTCCGAGGATCAGCATGAACTGACAGTAATGTGAAGGAGCAGTACTTTACAGCTTACCTGTATAAAAAAGGACTGCTGCATCAGAAGCCATCGGCCTGATGCAGCAGCCCTTCGGATACAGGATATCCTGCAGACCTGCGGTGTATTATTTGGCAGGAACAACCTCCAGCCAGTAGCCATCCGGGTCCGAGATGAAATAGATGCCCATATCGTGGTTTTCAAAACAGATGCAGCCCATTTTTTCGTGAAGCGCATGAGCCTCCTCATAGTTATCAGCCTGAAATGCCAGATGGAATTCATTGTCGCCCAGGCTGTATGGTTCTTCTCTGTCACGGAGCCATGTCAGTTCCAGTTCAAAGTCTGTAGTATCATTTCCCACGTACACAATGATAAAGGAACCGTCATCCGCGGTGATGCGTTTTTTTTCCGTAAGCCCCAGTGCCTCCTGGTAAAATGTCAGAGAGCGTGACAAGTCAGCTACATTATAATTCTCATGTATCATTTGAAATTTCATAAAAAACAGCCTCCTTTTCTTTTTTTATATTATAAAATAAGTAAGGGCAGATGACAATAAGGCACCGGAAGAAAAAAATTATAAATTGCATATTATTCTTTTGCTTTTTTCCAGAAAGTATGGTAGGATTATAGAAGAAAGAGAAATATTCATAGATCTATTCATGTCGAATCAGACGATTACCCATTTGTTGCGATTTTTAAAGAAAGGATTAATATAATGAGAGAAAAATATGAGTCCCTGTCTTTGGGGGCATTAAAAGAAATTGCCAAGGCCAGAGGAATGAGAGGAATTTCCACCCTGAAAAAAAGTGAATTGGTGGAGCGCATGGTGCAGGAAGATGACAAGGAGCGCCAGATGAAGGAGAGCAGTGCTCCCCAGGAAAGCGAACAGGAATCCAGAAATGGGTCAAGAGCGGGCAAGGCAGAAGAACGCCAGGAGTCAAGAGCATCCGGTCGCCAGGAAGAGCGCCAGGAGACAAGAGCATCCGGCCGCCAGGAAGAGCGCCAGGAGACAAGAACGTCCGGCCGCCAGGAAGATCGTCAGGAGTCCCGCACCTACGTCAGAAAAGAAGAAAAGCAGGAGAGCCGTACAGAGCGCCCGCCTATGGAGCAGTCAGACTTGGACAGCGGCATGAGTGTGAGCGGCATTCTGGAAGTGCTGCCGGACGGCTATGGGTTTATCCGAAGTGAGAATTATCTGCCGGGTGAGAACGACGTGTATGTGTCTCCCTCACAGATCCGCAGATTTAATCTGAAGACCGGGGATATTCTCCGGGGTAATACAAGAGTGAAGAGCCAGAACGAAAAGTTTTCTGCCCTCCTTTACGTGACATCCATTAACGGAATCAAACCGAATGAGATGCGCAGGCTGAATTTTGAGGACATGACCCCTATATTCCCCAATGAGAGACTGCACCTGGAGCGTCCGGGCGGAAGCCTTGCCATGCGTATTGTGGACTTAGTCAGCCCAATCGGCAAAGGGCAGAGGGGTATGATTGTGTCTCCTCCGAAAGCAGGTAAGACAACCCTCTTAAAAGACGCTGCCAAATCCATTTTGAAAAACAATCCGGAGATGCACCTGATCATCCTGCTGATCGATGAGCGGCCTGAGGAGGTAACAGATATCAGGGAAGCCATTCAGGGACCGAATGTGGAGATTATCTACTCCACTTTTGACGAGCTGCCGGAACACCACAAGCGAGTTTCCGAGATGACCATAGAACGTGCAAAACGTCTGGTGGAGCATAAGAAAGATGTTACCATATTCATAGACAGTATTACAAGGCTGGCAAGAGCCTACAACCTGACTGTTCCGCCAAGCGGCCGTACGCTGTCCGGCGGTCTTGACCCGGCGGCGCTGCACATGCCAAAGCGCTTCTTCGGTGCTGCCAGAAATATGAGAGAGGGCGGAAGCCTGACGATCCTTGCCACAGCCCTTGTGGATACCGGAAGCAAGATGGATGATGTGGTTTACGAGGAGTTCAAGGGTACCGGCAACATGGAGCTGGTTCTGGACAGAAGACTTCAGGAAAAGCGCGTATTCCCGGCTATTGATATTTCCAAATCAGGTACCAGAAGAGAGGATCTTCTGCTCACAAAAGAGGAGCATGAGGCAGTGGATATCATGCGCAAAGCCCTGAACGGAATGAAGGCAGATGATGCCCTTGAGAACATCTTAAATATGTTCGCACACACCCGCAATAACAATGAATTTGTACAGACAGTGAAAAAACAACGATTTCTATAATAATGCTTGCATTTATAAAAATCATATGCTATAATTTAAAAGCTGTTTGAATTTGTAAAACGCAAAATAAAGATAAATAACAAACGATAGAAGAGGTGAAAAAGATGAAAGAAGGAATCCATCCAAACTACCAGGAATGTACAGTAGTATGCAACTGTGGAAATACATTTAAAACAGGCTCTACAAAGAAAGAACTCCACGTAGAAGTTTGCTCTAAATGTCATCCTTTCTATACAGGACAGCAGAAAGCTGCACAGGCTCGTGGACGTATTGATAAGTTCAACAAAAAATACGGCATGGACAAATAAAAAAACGGGAGAGGCTGAGGTTTTAGGACTTCAGCCTCTTATTGTATATCCTGAGCAGTATAGTATCTGCTTTGGCAAATCGCTGCTGCTTTTGGGGATTTGTATGATATGGAGGTATAGATGAAATCATCTAACATCGGCGGACAGGCAGTCATGGAAGGCATCATGATGCGTCATCAGGATCAATACTCCATAGCTGTCAGAAAGCCGGACAAAGAGATTGAAGTTAAGATAGAAGACTACAAGAGTTTTATTAAGAACAAAAAGATACTCTCTCTTCCTATTATCAGAGGCGTGTTCAATTTCATTGATTCGCTGGTAGTGGGCACAAAATGCCTGATGTACTCCGCAACCTTCTTTGAGGAGGAAGAGGAGGAGATTAAAAAGAGAGAAGCCCTGAATCAGGAAGAACGGGAAAAATACGACGCAAAACAGAAGAAACAGGAAAGTATCCTTATGACAGGAACCGTAATCTTTTCTGTGATTCTCTCTGTAGGTCTGTTCATGGTGCTGCCGTATCTGATCGCCAGCCTGCTGCACAGGGTAGGCGCTTCGGAGACGGGGGTGACCCTGGCGGAGGCGCTGGTGAGAATCCTGCTCTTTTTGGGATATCTGCTTTTGATTTCCAAGATGGAGGATATCCAGAGAGTGTTCATGTACCATGGGGCAGAGCACAAGTGTATTAACTGTGTGGAACACGGAAAGGCCCTGACCGTGGAAAACGTTATGGAGAGCTCCAGACTCCACAAACGCTGCGGGACCAGTTTTCTGTTTTTTGTCATTGTTGTGAGTATCATATTTTTCCTGGGATTTTTTGCTGTTGTGCCGGTACATACCATGTGGCTGCGGGTTGTGATCCGTATTCTGCTGGTGCCGGTGATCGCCGGTATTTCCTATGAAATTATCAGGCTGGCGGGAAGAAGTGAGAATCCTGTGGTGTGTGCGCTTTCAAAGCCGGGTATGGCTATGCAGAAGCTGACCACAAAAGAACCCACACCGGATATGGCGGAGGTTGCCATCGCGGCGGTGGAGGCAGTCTTTGACTGGAAGGCATATCTTCTGGAAAATTTCCCGGATGCCCGTGAGAAGATCGCACAGGCGGAAGAAGACCGTATGACCGCTTCACACAGATGTGAAACAGGAGAGGGTTGTTATGCAGACGCATAGAGAACTTCTTCTGGAGGGAAGAAAGACACTGGAAGAAGCCGGAATCGCAGACAGTACAACTGATGCATGGCTTTTGATGGAATATATAACAGGCATGACACGGGCTTCCTATTTTATTAGGGAGAACGAGGAAATGTCTCGGGAGCAGGCAGAGAAATACAGGGAGATGATCAGGAGACGTGCACAGCACATTCCTCTCCAGCACATCACCCACGAGGCCTGGTTCTATGGATTGAAATTTTATGTGGATGAGCATGTGCTGACTCCACGGCAGGATACGGAAGTTCTGGTAGAGGAAGTGCTCCTCGAAGCCGGGAAGATGCAGGCGGGCAGCAGCAGATCCAGGATTCTGGATATGTGCACAGGCAGCGGCTGCATTTTGCTGGCTCTTTTGTCCGTTTTAAAAGAAGCGGAGGGGGTTGGAGCGGACCTGTCCGAAGAAGCCCTTGCTGTGGCAGCAAAAAACAGCAGAGAGCTGGGAATACCGGCTGTATGGAAAAAAAGTGATCTATTTGCAGATATCAGTGGAACATATGACATTATTGTTTCCAATCCGCCATATATAGAGAGCCATGTCGTTGATAGCCTGATGGAGGAAGTAAGAGACCACGAGCCGAGAATGGCCCTTGACGGGACTGCGGACGGCCTGTATTTTTACAGAAGGATATCAGGCGAGGCGGGGGAGTATCTGAAGCCCGGAGGGATTCTGGCTTTTGAGATTGGATATAACCAGGGCGGCTCGGTGCGCCTTATGCTGCAGGACGCCGGATATACAGAGATAAGAGTAGTGAAGGACCTGGCAGGCCTTGACAGGGTGGTGCTGGGAAGAAAGAAACAGGAGGAACACCATGTTTGATAAGTTAGATGATATTTTGATTCGTCTGGAGGAGATTTTAAATGAGTTAAATGAGCCTACAGTTGCGAATGACACGGCGCGCTTCCAGAAGCTGATGAAGGAACAGAGCGATCTGCAGCCCATAGCGGACGCGTATCGTGAATATAAAAATTGTAAACAGACAGTAGAAGACAGCCTTATGATGCTGGATGAAGAGTCAGACCCGGAGATGCGCGAGATGCTCAAAGAAGAACTCTCAGACGCCAAGAAGCGTATTGAGGAGCTGGAGCGCGAGCTGAAGATCTTACTTCTGCCGAAGGACCCCAATGATGAGAAGAACGTTATTGTGGAAATCAGAGCAGGTGCAGGCGGAGACGAGGCAGCGCTTTTCGCGGCGGAGATCTACCGTATGTATGTGAAATTTGCGGAGTCCCAGAACTGGAAGACAGATATGATGAGCCTCAATGAGAACGGCATCGGCGGTTTCAAAGAGGTCACTTTCATGATCAACGGAAAAGGCGCTTATTCCAGGCTGAAGTATGAAAGCGGTGTACACCGCGTCCAGCGTGTGCCTGAGACAGAGAGCGGCGGCCGTATCCATACCTCCACCATAACGGTGGCAATCATGCCGGAGGCAGAGGAGATTGACTTCCATCTTGATATGAATGACTGTAAGTTCGACGTATTCCGTGCTTCCGGAAACGGCGGCCAGTGTGTCAACACCACAGATTCTGCGGTACGTCTGACCCATATCCCCACAGGAATCGTCATCTCCTGCCAGGATGAAAAGTCACAGCTCAAGAACAAAGACAAAGCGCTTAAGGTGCTTCGTTCCAGACTGTATGAGATGGAGCTGGAGAAGCGCCACGACGAGGAGGCAGAAGCCAGAAGAAGCCAGGTGGGTACCGGGGACCGCTCTGAGAAGATCAGGACCTATAATTTCCCCCAGGGACGTGTGACAGATCACAGGATCAAACTGACACTGCATCGTCTAGACGGTGTGCTGAACGGTGATCTGGAAGAGATCATAGACAGTCTTACGGCTGCAGACCAGGCGGCTAAGTTGACGAAAATGAATGATAAATAACATAAGACAGCCGTTGTGCTGTGAAAAATGGGGCTGCTGCACTGGTGAATAATAGGTGTAGCAGCCCCATTTTATAATTGTACGGTGTTTTAAAATGCGAACTTACATTATTTTCCATCTGCCTGTCAACTATTCTTTTTTATTTTTATATCTGTTATAATCAAATTATATATAATGTAGAGGGCGGATGATAAAATGAAAATTAAAATGAAAAACTGGTTTTATAAACTAAAGTTATATCCATCTTTGATGCTGACCTTCAACAGTATCTTTATATTGGCAGTTCTTATAATCTTAGCCACTTCGGCAATCATAACAGGTAAAATAACCGTGAAAAACTATTCAACATATGCTTCGCAGTTCATTCAGGACCTATCAAGGAATGTGGAATATATTACAACTGATGTAGAGAATAAATCACGATTTATTCTTTCAGACTCCAGCATCCAAAATATGCTGACAGCAGAACATCAGAATCCCTCCTATAATAATATTTTGCAGCAGGCTAAGGAGGAAATCACCAGATTGATTATGGAACAGGATTATATTGAATCACTCTCTGTTTTTGATTTAAACGGAAATGGTTTTACAGTTGGGGATAGTCCTTCTTATATCAGCAATCTGTCAGTATGGAAGAAACAGAGCTGGTACCCTGATGTGATTCAGAAAAAAGGGAATTTTATATGGGTAAGTTCTGATTTTAGTGGAATCAGAGAACAGAAAAATAAAATTTTGTTTGCCAGAGTGATTAATAAAAGAGACACTGTAGACGGAATTGGAATTCTCATGGTTGTTCTTGACAATGAATATCTGTCTAAAATGGTAGATAGCCTGAGCAATCCTGCTATAGGGGAATTTTATATATATGGGGGTGAGAGCGAGTTATTGTTTGGACCTGAAACAGAAAATCAGGAAGTACAGGAGTTCATAAGCGAAATAAAAGCTGCAGAAAAAGAAGAAATAGATAGTAAAAGAAATGGAAAATATTTTGTTACAGGATGTTATGACACTCACATGGAATGGAACTATTTGTGTGTAGGCATGGTGAGTGCTGTCCTGAGCAGTCAGTGGATTAATATCCTAATCGTGGCGCTTGTCACATGTTTCGTGATCATCATTGCCTCTTACATATACAGCCGGTTTTCGCATGGCGTTACGCGGGAGCTTCAAAATCTGAATGAGATTATGGGGCGCGCAGAGGACCAGAACTTTAAGGAAGAGATTAAAATCAGAAGGATTGATGAGTTCATTCAACTCGGAGATGCGTACAATAGGTTGATCAACCGCATACATATTCTTGTAAACGAGGTCATGAGGGAAAAGTTAAATGCAAAGCAGGCCCAGCTTGAAAACCTGCAGGCACAGATCAATCCTCATTTTCTCTATAATACGCTGGACTGCATCAGTTGGAAGGCAATGGCAAATGACCAAACAGAAATAGCAGAAATGATTCAGTGCCTTTCCAAAATGTTCAGGTTCAGTTTGGGCAGGGGAGAAAAAGAAATTGAGCTGTCAAAAGAAGTGGAAAACACCAGAAACTATCTCCTGCTGCAGAAAAAAAGATTTGAGGATAAGCTGGTATACCTTATTGATATACCGGAGTCTGTGATGAAATACCGGGTTATCAAATTTTTTCTTCAGCCGTTGGTGGAGAACAGTATCCTGCATGGCATTCAGTCAAAACCTGAAAAAGGATATATTGGTATCTCAGCCGAGGAAGAGGATAGAGAACTGGTGATTTGTGTCTGGGATAACGGAACAGGAATCGATGAGAAACAGGTTGCTGTGCTGCTGGACGGAAATACCTATGATAACAGCGGAAAAAGGCACAGACATGGCATTTATAATGTAAATGAACGATTGAAAATGCGTTACGGGGAAGACAGCGCATTGAGGTTCGAGAACCGGAAAAATGGAGGGACGAAGGTCACTATACGGATTCCTGTAGACAAACTGAGGCAGGACGATTAGGGAAGGAGCAGAGGAAGCAATGTATCAGGTGTTATTGGTGGATGATGAGCCTGTGATTCTGAGAAACATAAGCAAAGTCATTGATTGGGAAAAATTCGGGTTTTCTATCTGTGCAACGGCAGAATGTGGAGAGGAAGCATGCAGATTACTGAAGGAGTACAGGCCGAACCTTGTGATAACCGATGTGATGATGCCGCAGATGAACGGTATTGAGCTGGCAGAATTTATAGGAGAAAATTACCCAAAAACAGAGGTTATCATAATCAGCGGATATGATGAGTTTGATTTTGCCCGTTCTGCCATGCGGGCAGGGGTCATGGAATATATTATGAAACCCACTAAAAAAGAAGAGCTGGAGCAGGCTCTGCAGAAGGTCTATGAAAGGATTCAGAGAAAAGCGGACCTGGAGAGAAATATCAGGGAACTCAGGGAAGAGGCAGAGAAAAATATTCCCATACTGAAAAACCAGTTTTTTAGTGAATTGGCAGATAAAATTATTCCAGAGGGGCAAAACCTGATGGAGAGTCTGAAGTATTATGGTTCAGAACTGAAAGGAGACCCATTCAGACTCTGGTGTTTTGATTTGGACCGGGAAGAAATTTGTGACACTATACCTGAAATGCGTGAACTGTTGTGGGTACAGTTGAGGATGATCATCAGAGAAAATACCAAAGGGCTGTTTGTCAGTGATTCTTTTGTAAAGGGAAAGCATTTGCTATATGTAGTTGAGGATTCTGATACACTGCCGGAGGGAAAATCCATGGAGGAACTGCTTGAAATTATACTGAGTGAGTTCAAAAATCTTACAAGAACTAGTTTGTCCGTGGGAGTCAGCTGTGTATATGAAGATTATCATAAATTATATATGGCGAGAAAGGACTGTGAGGCGGCTCTGGAGGAAAGATGCAATCTGGGAGAGGGAAGCTGTATTTTCTATGATGAGGTCAGAGTATTTTCAAATGAAAGTGTGGAATATGATCATGAACTTATGAACCAGATATGTATGAAACTCAGGGCTTTAAATAAAAAAAGTGCAGTTAAGCTGATTGAAAAAATATATGTGGAGATGAGAGAAAATAAAGCCATATACCAGCAGTTTTACAGCCAGACCATTCTTATCTTAACAGAGCTGTTTAATATCTCTCCGGATGAGGAGAGAAAGAAAAAAATCAGGGAAGTGATCGCTGCGCTTAATGACTATAAAACAGGCGATATGCTGAGAGACCTTGTTCTGGAAATTACAGAGGAGACCGTGGATGAAGCGGCAGCAGATTCGGCGGGAAAAAACAGGGAGATTATGGGGCAGATTGTACATTATGTGGACGAGCATCTTGGAGAAGAAATCTCCCTCGCAGATGTGGCTGACGCTGTTCATCTGAGTAAAAATTATTTGTGCAGTATATTTAAAAGAGAACAGGGTGAGACGTTCTTTTCTTATCTTACCAAAGTCAGGATGGATCGTGCGAAGCAGCTTCTGCGGAGGACGGAACATAAAGTTTATGTAATCGCTGAAATGGTGGGATATACGGATTATCCTTACTTTTCGCAGGTGTTTAAAAAACATACGGGAATTACCGCCGGTGAATACAGAGAAATTTATGCCGGTGAATAAAACCATAGGAAGAATAAAATAGGTTGCAGTTTTACAGAAAATGTAAGGCTGCAGCCTATTAATATATATAAAATAAAATGATGAATATATTTAACGCAGTCGGAATATATTCTATATTTTTCGTTAATCTGTAATGATAGAATCTAAACATAGATAAAACACGAATCAAGGAGGTAAGAAAATGGGAAAGACGAAAAAAATAAGTATGTTGTTGGGAATAACAGCAATGATTGGAACGCTGGCGGGATGCGGAGGCAATGATGAGGTAAATGATGCGGCTGGTAATGAAGGCAGTAAATCGGAAGCCAATGCCGAAATATCTATTTTGGTACATTTTGATCCGGAAACGGACAATCCCGCAAAGTTAGACAGTTTTCAGGAGGCTGCGGATAAGCTTGGTTATAAGATTAATATCGAGCGTGTGGACGATGCAACTTATAAAACAAAAATCAGGGTTATGCTTCAGGCAAATGAGCTGCCGGATTTGTTTTATACATGGGGAGGTTCTTATAGTGAACCTTTTTTAGCGGCGAATGCCCTTTATCCTTTAGAAGATGCGATTGAGGAATCCGGTTATACACTTTATGATACCTATGCACAAAAGGACGAGAATGGTCATAACTATGTTGTGCCCACAGGGGCCCTGGAATCCTACTGTCTCTTTTATAACAAAGCAGTTTTTGAAGATATGGGCAAAGAGGTTCCTGCAGACTGGGAGTCATTATTGGATGTAGTAGATGCGTGCAATGCCAAGGGAATCGGGGCCATGGGACTTGGAGATAAAGATCGATGGGAAGGCGACCTCTTTTATAATATGATGGTGGTGCGGGAAGATGCAGATGCATTTGCAGACGCTATGAAAGACGGAGGTACTTTTACCAGTAAACCATTTGTGGAGGCTGCGGAAAAGGTGGAGACACTGATAGAAAGAAATGCATTTCAGACCGGTTATATGCAGGCAACACCATCAGAATGTGTAGAGCTGCTGAAAGCTGGAAAGATAGCAATGTATCCTACGGGTTCCTGGCAGGTATCCGCACTGCAATCTGATGAGAACTTAGGATGTACGGTATTTCCTAAAACAGGGGCAGAAGATCCATATCTATCCTGCTGTGGAAATGCTGCGGATGCGGGAATTGCAGTCAACGCGAATTCAGAGAACAAGGAAGCAGCAGCCAAACTGGCAGTGGAATACTCCAAGATTTTGAATGACCACCTTGCTGAAAACGGAGAGCAGACCTATTTTGAGACAGACATTGAAGAGGCCGGACAAACAGAAATGATGAAAACATATATCGAGAATTTCAAAAAAATGGAGAAAACACAGTTGTGGTGGTTCACATATCTGGATACTGCAATCGGTGAGCCTATGAGGGATTTATCCCAACAGCAATTTGCTGGCGAAGTGGACGCAGATAACTTTATCAAGCAGCTGGAAAGCATAATCAAAGGCGGATGATATAAAAGAAGTGCAGGGCTGTCCTTAAAATGAGGACAGTCCAGTTTGAAGGGGGAAGAAGAATGAAAAAAATGTTGTCCAACAAACCTGTTATTGCGCTGTTTATGATTCCGGGACTTCTTATATTCGCTTTTATTTTTGTTTATCCCATTTTGTATACCGTAAACCTGAGTTTTACATCATGGAAGGGAATCGGTCCGAAGGATTATGTGGGACTTCACAATTATATAAAACTATTTTCCAGTGACATGGTTTTTAGAAAAGCGCTTCTAAATACGCTGGTCATTCTGATAGTTGCAGTAATTGGGCAGTTAGTGCCAGCACTGTTTTTTGCCATGCTTTTATCAAGTATGAAAAAGAGAACGCGCTTTTTCAGAATCGCGTTCTTCATACCTGTGCTTTTATCTACCACAGCAATTGCGCTTATGTGGCAGAAAATCTACGATGTAAACTATGGACTTTTAAATGAATTTCTAAGAGTTGTAGGCTTGTCAAATTTTCAGCATGAGTGGCTGTCGGAAAAAGGTACCTGCCTGATCGCAGCCATTGTTCCGGTTATATGGCAGTGGATTGGTTACCACATGATTATTCTCTACGCGGGGCTAAAGGCAATCCCGGAACAATATGAGGAGGCAGCAAAACTGGACGGAGCCAATGGTTTTCAGGTAACATTCCGTGTTATTCTTCCAATGCTTCGGGATATATTAAAAGTCTGCCTTGTGCTTGCTGTGGTGGGAAGCATTAAGATTTTCGACAATATTTATGTTATGACTGCAGGTGGTCCTTATAATCTTACAACAACCATAGCGATTCATATGTATAAGGAATCATTTTTGAAATTTAATTATGGTTATGGCAGTGCCATTGCAGTAATGCTCTGTGTGGTATGTATTGGGGTTTATCTGCTGATCAACAAGGTTATGTCAAGGGAACCCATGGAATATTGACAGGAGGAAATGGCAATGAAGAAGAAGAATACAGTCAAAATCATAATTTTAATAATATTTTCAGTGATTCAGATATTTCCGCTTCTATGGCTTATTAATTTTTCTCTGAAAAATAACAGTGAAATTTATACGGCCAGCTCATTAAGGCTGCCGGAAACTCCTGTATTTGGCAATTATGCGGAGGCATGGCTGAAAGGAAATGTGGCGGAATATTTTTTGAACAGTGTGCTGGTTACTTTTGTAAGTGTAGCCATCACAGTTGCGCTGAGCTGTATGATGGGATATGCGATCACGAGAATGAAATGGAGGGGAAGCAATGCCGCATTGGGATTCCTGATGCTGGGGATGATGGTTCCCATACATGCAACCCTGATTCCTCTGTTTTTGATCATGCAGAAAGCAGGACTGCTGAATACACATTGGTGCATCATTATCCCATATATAGCCGCGGGTCTGCCGCTGGCAGTATTTATAATCAGTAATTTTCTCAGAAGTATCCCTCATGAACTGGAGGAGGCCGCATTTATTGACGGATGCGGTGTGATCAAATCGTTTGTACATATTATTATTCCGGTACTGAAACCGGCAGTTGCCACTGTAGCTATCTTCACCTTCATGAGCAACTGGAACGAGTTTATTATGGCATCCACTTATCTGCAGACTTCTGAACTGTATACCCTGCCTATTGGTCTGACTGCTTTTCGAGGCGCCTATTCAACTGCACTGGGCCCCATGGCTGCGGCAATTGTCATAACGTGTATACCGCTGATTCTGTTTTATTGTATCTGCAGCGAGCAGGTGGAGAAAAGTTTTGCAGCAGGAGCTGTGTTAAAGTAAATAAATGTAAAGGAGATTAAAGACAATGCAGACATCAAAAGAATGTGTACTGAATGCCATAGAGGGAAAAGGACCTGACAGAATTCCCATCTGTCTGGATTTTGATTCAGACGCTTTGAATCAGGCAATCACAAAGGATATATTGAAGGAGTACGATGCGGACATTTACATTGTATCCAGCTATGACCCTGAATTTGTACCTGTTGCGGAAGGATACAGCCAGTGGGGATATAAGATGGAGACCTTTGGAGAGACTATGGGGGAGGTAAAGAATCCGCCTCTGGAGTCCTGGGATAATTTCGAGAACTGGAAAAATCATCTGCCGGATTTCACAGCGCCCAGCAGATATACAGAGGCCAAAAGGCTCAGGCAGCTTTATCCGGATAAGTTTCTGGTAGGGGGGCTTGGCATGATGATGGAAGAAATAATCAATCTGCGGGGATATGCCAACTGCATGGTGGATTATTATGAAGAGGAAGAAAATATAAACCGATTGATCGACTGTCTCTATGAAGTGGGAAAACAGATGGTGGACGGTTATGCTGAGGCCGGTATGGATGCTGTTATGGCATGGGAGGACTGGGGGCTGCAGAGAGGGCCTATGATGTCATACGGAATGTGGGAAGAGTATTATTATGACAGGATGAAGAGTTTTGTGGATTACATCCATAAAAAAGGAATGAAATATTTCCTTCACTCCTGCGGGCATATTACATACCTTCTGGACGTTTTTGTTGAATTTGGTGTGGACGTGATTCAGATGGACCAGCAGATGAATATGGGCTTGGAACTGCTGGGCAAATGGAACGGTAAGATATGTTTCCTGTGCCCTGTGGATATCCAGCATAGTGTGCAGATGACAAAGGAGGAGATGGGCAGCTATATCAGGGATATGGTACAGGCTCTGAGTACGGAAAAAGGAGGCTTTATGTACAAAGCTTATCCGCAGCCGGCGGCAATCCATATGACGGAAGCACAACTGAGACAGGAAATTGATTTTATGAAAAACTGCTGATGTAGCAAAGAATTAAAGTGGAACTGCCGGGCAAAAAGTATGGGATGATACTTTTTGCCCGGCATATTTTATTATGAAGAAAAAAGAGATATGCTGTTGCCTGCACGATAATTCCAGGTTGTATATGACAACACATCTATGATACAATAGGAAGCATAATCAGAGTTGCTTCCTGTTACCATAAGGAAAATGACATTGCATTTCCCGGTAAATTGTAATATATTATGGAAGTAAGTATTTTATGGTAAGAGTGGTAATTGGTATTCTGACGCCTGATCTCCAGGCGGACAGACTGGTAACATATAGAATTTATAAACGAGGAACGGGAGAAAAACAACAGCATAAACAGCCCTGGTAATGATGGCGGCCGGAATCGGCAGCCGCTTTGGAAAAGGAATCAAGCAGCTTGCAAAAGTGGGGCCGAGCGGTGAGATCATCATGGATTATTCCATTCACGATGCCCTGGAGGCAGGATTCAACAAAATCGTATTCATCATCAGGAAAGACATAGAGGAAGAATTCCGTGAAGTGATCGGAAACAGGATCGAGAAGGTGGCAGAGGTGGAATATGTATTTCAGGATCTGCAGGACCTGCCCGAAGGATTTACCTGCCCGAAGGAGCGCACAAAGCCATGGGGAACCGGACAGGCCATCCTGGCAGCCAGAGAAGTGCTCAAAGAGCCGTTTATCGTCATCAACGCAGACGATTACTACGGCAAGGAAGCTTATGTAAAGATCCATGACTATCTGGTGGAAGAGCATGAGGATACAGGTAAGCTGGATATCTGCATGGCCGGATTTATTCTGGAGAACACACTGAGCGACAACGGTTCTGTGACCAGGGGCATTTGCTCTCTGGATGAGAATAAGAATCTGGTGGGAATCGCGGAGACCTACAATATTAAGAAGACAGAAGAGGGTCCGGCCGTGGAGACAGAGGACGGCGGCCTTTGTATGCTGGACCCCAAGAACCTGGTATCCATGAATATGTGGGGGTTGACACCTGCATTTTTAAGAACACTGGAAGAGGGTTTTGTGGAATTCTTAAAGGAATGCGGTCCGGAGGATCTGAAGAAGGAATATCTTCTTCCCACTATCGTGGATAAGCTCATCAAAGAGAACAAGGCAGATGTGGCTGTGCTCAAGACACATGACACCTGGTTTGGCGTTACATATCAGGAAGACAAGGAAAAAGTAATGGAAGCTTTCGCAGATCTGGTAGAGCAGGGCGTATACAAAAAGGATTTATACGCATAGACAGGCAGTGCCGCAGGCATCCGGATTCCACAATAACAGTGACAAATCACAAAAAATGTGATATTTTATAATACGGTAACGAAAAGATAAAGAAATTGGACATTTGTATAAGGAGTCAGTTATGGGAAAATATTTTGGAACAGACGGTTTCCGCGGGGAAGCTAACGTAAACCTGACAGTAGAGCATGCATTTAAAGTGGGACGTTTCCTGGGATGGTATTTCGGACAGGAGCATAAGGCGCAGATCGTGATCGGCAAGGACACCAGAAGAAGCAGCTATATGTTTGAATATTCACTGGTTGCAGGTCTGACAGCGTCCGGCGCAGATGTATATCTTCTGCATGTGACCACCACACCCAGCGTTTCCTACGTTGTGCGCACAGAGAACTTTGACTGTGGTATCATGATCTCAGCCAGCCACAATCCATTCTATGACAATGGAATTAAGATCATCAACGGCAACGGACAGAAGATGGAAGCATCCGTTGAGGAGCAGATCGAAGCGTATATTGACGGAAAGGTACCGGAGCTGCCTCTGGCAAAGAGAGAGGATATCGGCCGCACAGTGGACTTCTCCGCAGGAAGAAACCGCTATATCGGATATCTCATCTCCATTCCGACACGTGCCTTTAAGAATAAAAGAGTGGGCCTTGACTGCGCAAACGGCAGCGCATCTGCCATTGCAAAGAGTGTATTTGATGCGCTGGGTGCCAAGACCTATGTGATCCACAATGACCCGGACGGAACCAATATCAATACAAACTGCGGTTCCACACATATTGAGGAACTGAAAAATTTTGTCAGGGAAAATCATCTGGATGTGGGCTTTGCCTATGACGGAGATGCTGACCGCTGTATCGCAGTGGATGAGAACGGCGATGAAGTGAACGGTGACCTGATCATGTATGTATGCGGAAAATACATGCAGGAGCAGGGCAAGTTAAACAACAACACCATTGTCACCACCATCATGTCCAACCTGGGTCTTTACAAAGCCTGCGAGAGAGAAGGCATTGCATACGAGAAGACAGCCGTGGGCGACAAATACGTCTGCGAGAATATGATGGCAAACGGCCACTCCATCGGAGGCGAGCAGTCCGGCCACATTATCTTCTCCAAACACGCCACTACAGGTGACGGCATTCTGACTTCTCTGAAGCTGATGGAAGTCATCATTGAGAAAAAACAGCCTCTCAGCATGCTGACCAAAGAAGTGAAGATTTATCCGCAGGTACTGAAAAATGTGCGGGTATATGATAAGAAGGAAGCCAGAGAGAATCCGGAAGTGGTGAAAGCCATTGCAGAGGTGGAAAAAGCCCTGGGCGATGACGGAAGGATTCTGGTGCGCGAGAGCGGTACAGAGCCTGTGATCCGCGTAATGGTGGAAGCAGCTTCCAATGAGATCTGTGAAGAAAATGTAGATAAAGTGATTGCTGTCATGAGGTCTGAGAATCTGATCGTACAGTAAACGAACGGGGAATTTATTTGTGAAGGGAAAATTTATTGTTCTGACAGGATGCATCCTCTGTCTTATGGCAGGATGCGGAAAAGAGACACCCAGCTATTATGAACTGGGCGCGGAAGATTTAGAGGGGAAAAAATATCAGAGTGCCATCGAAAACTTTGAGCTGGCCATCGCCGAGGAGAAATATGAGGTGGAGGCTCTCAGGGGAGAGGGCATTGCCTATCTGAAAATGGGAAAATACGAAGAGGCACAGCAGGCTCTGGAAAAAGCCAGGGACCTGGCCGCTGATTCGGAGAAGGCCATGAGAGCCGACATTTTGGCATATCTGGCTGTGGTGCAGTACCAAAGAGGTGACTTTGAGGGAAGTGCAGCCACCTGCGACCAGATGCTGGATGTGAAGAACAGTAAAGAGGGATATTTCCTCAGGGGAACGGCCTATCTCCATCTGGATCAGTATGATAAGGCGGCATCCGACTTTGGAAAAGTGGCTGCAGATTCCAAAGAGTATAATGACTATCTGGAAATCTACCGTGTATACGAAGAGTGTGACATGAAGGCTGACGGAGAGTCTTATCTGGAGATGGCCCTGGATATAGAGGCCGGTGATGAGCGGGACCACTATGACAGAGGCCGTGTCTACTACTATCTGGAGGAGTATGATAAGGCAAAAAAAGAGCTGACCACAGCCTACAATGACGGATATAAAGAGGCAGCCATTTATCTGGGCAAGGTATACGCGGAACAGGGCGATACGGCCAATGCCCGGGCAAATTATAAAGAGAGCCTGAGTGAGCAGTCACTACAGGCAAAAGCTTACAACGGTATGGCTTACTGCGATATCCTGGACGGAGACTATGACAGTGCCCTCTCCAATATTCAGAAGGGACTGGACACGGGGGACCAGGACGAGAAACAGGCACTTCTGTTCAATGAAATCGTGGCCTATGAAAAGAAGATGGACTATGCGTCTGCAAAAGAAAAAATCACTGCATATCTGGAGGCTTATCCTACAGATGAGAGAGCAGTGAAAGAAAATTATTTTCTGGAGACAAGGTAAAGAAACGCCGGATTTCCGATATATCAGAACAGAGTATGGCATAATACTCTGTTCTTTTATCTTTTTATACAGATAAAATCTGCTGCTGCATACAGAGGCGCCGGATACAGCGCTGCGGGCACCGGCAGAAAAATGAACACAGGAGGCAGGTTATGAAGAAGGTATGGCAGATATTCATCAGAGACTGCAGAAGGCTGCTGCGCAACCCCGTAGCAGTGATCGTGGCAGTAGGAATCTGCATCATTCCGTCACTGTACGCGTGGTTCAACATTGCAGCCAATTTTGACCCTTATGCAAGTACAGGGGATATCAAGGTGGCAGTGGCAAACAGTGATAAAGGCGCAGAGAATGAGCTGACAGGGAGACTGGATGCAGGCGGTGAGATTGTCAGCAATCTGAAAGAGAACGATGCGCTGGGCTGGGTTTTTACAGATGAGAAGAAGGCAGTGGAGGGCGTAAGATCAGGAGAATATTATGCAGCCATTGTCATTCCGGAAACCTTCAGCCGGGATATGCTGAGCATTGTAAGCGGAGACTTCCACAGGCCGGAATTTACATATTACATCAACGAGAAGAAAAATGCCATTGCCCCTAAAATAACAGATACCGGGGCAGAGACTGTGGAGAAGGAGATCAACAGCACCTTCACTGCCACCGCGTCAAAAGCAGTGGCTGACATAATAGAAAAATCCACAGGCTCCCTGTCGGAGAAACTTTCCGGTTCCCAGGACAGTCTGCTTGAAAAGATCAGCCGCGTATCGGAAAATATCAGGGAATACCAGAATGGACTGGAAAAATTTGGGATCACTGCGGACAGTTCTAATGAGACCATAGAGGACACCCAAGGAACGCTGGACGCGCTGAAAGAGGCAGCCGGGGAGGGCAGCCGTGCCATTGACAAGAGCAGTGAAATCCTGGAACACGCAAGGACAGCAGCGTCTGAATTTTCCGCAGGGATGTCATCCGCTCTCTCGGAGGGGCAGACTGCGCTGGCGGATATAAACGCTGCGTCAAAATCCGCGATCGGTGAGATCAACGGAAAGATCCTGGAAATAAACGGCCAGGTGGACGGGATGATCACCAGAGCGGATCAGGCGGTTTCCCTGGGAGAAAGTGTCCTTGATAACCTTGTATCCTTTCAGGAAGCATACCCAACAGATGCCATGGCGTCTGTGATCGCCTCCCTGGAGGCTGAGCTGGAGGGACAGAGACAGGTCGTTTCAAGTCTCAGACAGGGGAATGACAGTATCGGCAGTTCTGTGGAGACAGCATCCGGTGCCCTGACCCAGGTGGATTCCATCCTTCAGGAGGCAGGGGAGCAGTTCCTTAGTTCCAGGGATACCTTTGACCGGCAGATTCTGCCGGGGATCAGCGGAAACCTGGATGCTTTTTCCGGACTGTCGGGCAGGCTTTCCGGCCTTCTGGACGGGGTGGAGCCGTCTGCGGAACAGGTAAAATCTGTTCTGGACGAGCTTGCCGCAAGCCTGGATGACATACAGGCAGTCCTGGTGAGCACGGGAGACTCCCTTGACAGTGTGCAGAACATACTGGAAAACGCTCAGACAGATTTAAAGGCACTGGAAAATTCCAAATCCATGGAAGTACTTATGGATCTTTCCGGCATTGACGGGGAATCTGTGGCAGATTTCATGTCCTCGCCGGTGGAGGTGGAGACAAAGGAAGTCTATAGTATTGAAAACTATGGCTCTGCTTTAGCGCCCTTTTATACGAACCTGGCAATCTGGGTGGGAGGTATTGTTCTGATCGCCATTTTCAAGCTGGAGGCAGATAAAGAAAAAGTGGGGAAATTTTCGGCTGTACAGGGATATTTCGGGAGATGGCTGCTCTTTGTGGCTTTCGGAGTCGTACAATCCCTGATCATATGCCTGGGAGATTTATATCTGCTTAAAATACAGTGCGCAGACCCGGCAGCATTTTTATTTGCCGGGGTATTTGCTTCTTTTGTGTATGTAAATATTATTTATGCACTGTCCATTACCTTCAAACATATCGGAAAAGCAATCTGTGTGATCTTGGTCATTGTACAGATACCCGGCTCTGCAGGGACATATCCCATAGAGATGACCCCGGGATTTTTCCAGGCGCTTCATCCTCTGCTGCCCTTTACCTACGGCATAAATGCCATGCGGGAAGCAGTGGCAGGTATTTATCGGTACCATTATCTGGAAGATATGCTGTGCCTGACCGTTTACATTCCCATAGCACTTTTGATCGGCGTTGCTGTGCGGCCTCTGCTGCTGAATTTAAATCTGCTTTTTGACAAGAAACTGGCACAGACGGACCTGATGCTCTGTGAAGAAAACGGGATACCAAATGAGAGGATACGCCTGTCTTCTGTGGTGCGTATGCTTGCAGGGCAGGAGGAGTTTAAGGCGCAGCTGTATGAAAAAGCGGCAGAATTTGAGATCGGCTATGAGAAGAGAATCAGACGGGGATTTTTGGCTATCCTTGTGATCCCTCTCATTTTCCTGGTGCTTATGTTCAGCATTGATTCCAAGATGGTCTTCCTGGTACTCTGGATCGCCTCCATCATAGGCATTGCGCTTTATCTCATCTGTCTGGAATATATTCATGAGAGCCTGAACCGGCAGATGCGGCTCAGTAAGATGAGCAGGGAGGAACTGCATCAGGTACTGGAAAGTAAGAAGGAGGGCAGCAGCAAATGAAAAATATATGGAAAATTTTCCGGGCAGATGTAAGCCATATTAAAAACAATGTCATTGCGCTGATCGTCATTCTGGGACTCACGGTTGTGCCTGCCCTCTATGCGTGGTTTAACATAGCTGCAAGCTGGGACCCCTACAGCAATACAGGGGGGATCCGGGTGGCTGTGGCAAACGCGGATGAGGGATATGAGAGCAGCATTGTTCCTGTCAAGATCAATATGGGAGATACAGTCATCTCAAGCCTCAGGGCAAATGAGCAGATGGACTGGGTCTTCACTGACAAAAAGAAAGCAGTGGAAGGTGTGAGGTCCGGAAAATACTATGCGGCGATCGTCATACCGAAAGCATTCAGCAAAGATATGATGACAGTCTTTTCCGATGATGTGACACACTCCAGTCTGATCTATTATTCCAACCAGAAGGAGAATGCCATTGCACCCAAGGTCACGGATAAAGGGGCGGACTCCATACGGGCGCAGATTGACGAAATCTTTACAAAGACGATCAGCCAGATTGGACTGGATGTGATGAATTCCCTGTCCTCCTATTTGAATCAGGACGGCACAAGGACCATGATCGGAAATCTTGCAGGAAATACAAAGAACAGCGCGGATGATCTGAGAGGGCTGGCTTCCACCATGACAGCATTTTCGGATATGATGGATTCCATGCAGGGGATTTTGGATACCACATCTTCCCTGCTGAAGCAGTCCGGAGAGAGTACAGAGGCCGGACTGGATGTACTTAAGGATACCGGGGAGGGCATGGAGGGCCTGAGCAGCAGCCTTTCCGGAACCACAGAGGTAATCAGCCAGGTACTTGAGGACAGTGGTTCCTATTACCAGGCTGTCTCCCAGGTGATCGACGAAACCTTTGCCTCCATGGAGGATAATTCCCAGAATGCAGCATCCAGCCTTTTGGGACTGTCTGATGTGACCCAGAGTGTGATTGACAAATATACGGATTTCAGGGACAGCCTGGCCGCTGTCCGGGATGCCCTTCCCGTGGGAGGAGAGCTTCTGAATCCCCTGATCAGCAATATGGAGGAACTGACCGCAGGACAACAGGCATTAAAAGATAAACTGGATGAGACGGCAGGAAAAATCACAGATACGGCTGCGGATATAGGCACATACCATGGCCAGCTTCAGCAGATGGCGGATGACAGCGTACAGCAGATATCGTCTGTACAGAGTGACTATGAGGAAAACCTGCAGGCAGAGCTCGGGGAACTTTTCGGAACCCTGGGTGATACAGGCACATCTGTGGCAAATGTGATGGAAAAACTGGATGACAGCATTTCCGGTCTTGGCAATATCTCAGACAGTGCCTCCTCGGACCTGGCAGAAGTGAGAAAAGCGCTGGACACCTCAGCTTCCCTTCTGACAGAGGCTGCGGATAAGATTGAGGGCGTGTCAAAAACACTGGGGGACGCTGTGGACAGCCAGGATTCGGATGTGCTGAAAAATCTGATCGGCAGCGACCCGGCATCTTTAAGTTCGGTGTTGGCAGCGCCTGTGAAACTCAACCGCACGGCTGTGTATTCCGTGGAGAATTACGGCTCCTCCATGGCGCCTTTCTATTCCTCCCTGGCAATCTGGGTGGGCGGAATCGTGCTGGTAGCAATGATGAAGGTAAACGTCTCCAAAAAGACCACGGACAGCCTGAAAAATGTGAAGGAATACCAGATGTATCTGGGCAGGTATATTCTGTTTTTCCTCATGGGACTTCTGCAGAGCGGACTGATCTGTCTGGGAGACCTGTATTATCTTGGAATCCAGTGTGAGCATCCGTTTTTGTTCGTGCTGGCCGGATGGATGGCAAGTGTGGCATTTGTGAACCTGATCTATACCCTTACGGTTTCTTTTGGGGATATCGGCAAAGCCATATGTGTGGTGCTCCTCGTCATCCAGGTGGCAGGCTCCGGCGGAACCTTCCCCATAGAGGTGGCGCCTGCGTTCTTTAAGAAAGTATATCTGTTTTTGCCCTTTACGCACAGCATGGCTGCCATGCGGGAATGTATCGGCGGGTTATACGGAAATACCTATTGGACGGAGATGGGCAGACTGGGACTTTTCCTGGCAGCATCCCTGCTTTTGGGGCTGGTACTCAGAAAGCCGGTGATTCGTCTGAACCATGCATTTATGGAAAAACTGGAAAGTACGAAAATTATGTAAGGGTAAAACGAAGGAGGATGGAACGTGGAAAAGATTCTGATCGTGGAGGACGAGGAAGAGATTGCCTGCGGGCTGTCCTCTCTTTTGAAGAACCAGGGATATGTATGCGATGGCTGGGACGGAAGAGGAAATGCAGTGGAGATCATAAGAGAAACAGCTCCTGACCTGATCCTGATGGATATCAATCTGCCGGGGCAGGATGGATTTGCTCTGTGCAGGGAAATCAGAAATGCCTGCTCCCTGCCTGTTATCTTCCTCACAGGCCGCAGCACCTCCATGGACGAGCTGGAAGCACTGCAAAGCGGCGGGGATGACTTCATCACAAAGCCGTATAAGGCACCCATTCTGCTGGCGCGGATTCAGACTGTGCTGCGCAGAGTAAAAGGCCCGTCAAAGCCTGCGGTGCTTCAGTATCGGGGCATCACTCTTGACCTGGGGGCTGCCCGGCTGACTTACGGAGAAAAAAGCCTGGAGCTTGGCAGAAATGAGCAGAAGATATTACACCGGCTCTTTGAGCATGCCGGAAATATTGTGAGCCGGGAGGAACTGGTGGATTATCTCTGGGAAAACCAGATTTATATTGATGACAATACACTCAGCGTAAATGTGCGCAGACTCCGGGAGAAGCTGGCCTCCATAGGTCTGCCCGGCCTGATACAGACAAAAAGGGGGATGGGGTATAAGGTATGAAGTTCAGAGAGTTTTTGGGGGACAGGACAGGCGTAGTGCTTTTGCAGCTTGGTGCAGCCTGGGCTCTTTTTGTGTTTTTAACAGCGCTTGGGGTACAGTCAAGGGAAGCAGCCCTGCTTCTCATTACCTGGTTCGGGATTTTTGCTGCCTGGACCGGGTTTTCTTTTTACAGGGAGAAGAAATATTTTACAGAGCTTATGGATACGGTCAGGGAAATGGAAAAACCATGGCTGGTCACAGAGATCTTAAAAGTACCGGATACCTTTGAGGGAAAGAAATACTGGGAAGCCATGAGAATTTCCATGAAGGCCATGGAGGAGCAGGTGTCTGAGGCAGAGCAGAAGCAGAGGGCATACCGGGAATACGTGGAAAACTGGGTCCATCAGGTCAAGCTGCCTCTCACAGCGGCACAGCTTGTATGTGAAAACGAGAAAAGCAGAGAGAACCGCCGCATCTTAAAAAGCCTGGAAAACATAGACAGGGAGATTGAGCAGGTCCTTTATATGAGCCGCATGGAAAATCCGGAGCAGGATTACATCATACGAAGGATAACAATGGAATCCTGCGTGGCCCGGGCAGTTGCTGCCGACCAGGAGACGTTCAGGCAGAGAGGCGTAAAAATTGAGACGGAAGGTCTGGAGACAGAAGCCTGTACGGACAGCAAGTGGCTGACTTTTATGCTGCGTCAGGTACTGTCCAACAGCCTGAAATACATGGAGGAATCCCCCTGTATAAAAGTCCGGGCACGGCGGAAAGAAAATACCGTGCTCTTAATCGTGGAGGACAACGGATGCGGAATCCGTGAAAGCGAGATGGGAAGAATCTTCAACAAGGGGTTCACGGGCAGCAATGGGAGAAAGAACAGGGAATCCACAGGGATGGGACTGTATATCTGCAGGGAGCTCTGTAAAAAGCTGGGGATGGCTGTCCGGGCGGAATCTGTATGGGGGGAATATACAAGGGTCGTATTTGAGATTCCCATAGCGGAACAGGCATCTGTGATGTCTGTTCACAAGGTATGAGGGCCGGCCAATGCATCCTCTGCCTCATCTTACGAATATGTAAGATAACATTCGGTAAAATCACAGGTAACCTGCCCTCCTGTTTTCTATAATAGAGGAGTAAAAGGAACACTTGTGCAGTTGCCAATGGAAGAAGAAAGGCAGGGAATGGAATATGGCGGAAGTTCTGAGAGCGGAACAGATAGAAAAATATTACGGTACAAAGGATAATCTGAAAAAGGCACTGGATGGTCTGAGTTTCCAGGTGGAGGAAGGGGAGTTCACCAGTATAATGGGGGCTTCCGGCTCAGGCAAGACAACACTGCTCAACTGCATTTCCACTGTGGACTGTGTGAGTGCAGGGCATATTTATCTGAACACAGGGAAGCAGGGGCCTTCCGGGATTATGGATATCACTGCAGTGGAACAGGGAGCACAGGCAAAGTTCCGCAGGGAAAATCTGGGGTTTGTGGTACAGGATTTTAACCTTCTGGATCGTCTGACCATTGAGGAGAACATTGCCCTTCCCCTGGTTTTGCTGGGACTGCCGGCAGAAAAGGTGCACGCCAAAAGTGTGGAGATGATGGAGCGGCTTGGAATCGGGGAAATTGCCTCCAGATTTCCTTACCAGGTATCAGGAGGGCAGAAGCAGAGATGTGCCTGCGCGAGGGCGCTGATCAAAAAGCCGAGAATCCTTCTGGCAGATGAGCCTACCGGGGCGCTGGATTCCCGCAGTTCCCGGCAGCTTATGGGGCTTTTGGGGGAACTGAACCGGGAACTGCAGGTGACGATACTCATGGTGACCCATGATTCTTACTGTGCCAGCTTTGGAAAACGTGTCCTTTTTTTGAAAGACGGAAGAATTTTTAATGAGATTGTCCGCGGCAAAAAGGAACAGCAGGAGTTCTATGAGGAGATCCTGCAGGTACAGTCCTTTCTGGGAGGTGACGTGTCATGCTGAGAAAACTTTCAAGGAGGAATGCGCTGCGCCAGATGCGGGATTATGCGGTGTATCTTCTGACATTGATTCTGTCTGTGACATTGATGTATTCCTTTCACCTGCTGGTGTTTTCAGAGGAGATAAAAGCCATTCTGGGTGAGTGGTCCATGATGCCTTTTATCATTATTTTTATCAGTGTTATCATTGTACTGATCCTGGGCAGGCTGGTGAGCTATATTACGGAGTTTATATTCAGGAAAAGAAGCCGTGAGTTCGGGACTTATATGATGCTGGGCATTGAGAACCGGGAGATTGCCGGAATGTTTGCCCGGGAGAGCATAACCATAGGAGCCGCGGCATGGCTTGCAGGACTGGTGGGAGGTACTTATTTTTACCAGATCTTAAAGGCCATGGTGATGCACTTATTTCTGCGGCCTTTCCACATGGGGCTGGAATTTTCATGGGGAGCGTTTTGTCTGACCAGTGTGTACCTGGTCTGTATCTTTTGGCTGTCAGGCAGAAAGGTAAAAAAGAAAGTAATGGCAGTCAGCATCCGGGAACTGCTCTCTATGGACGCGGAGAATGAGAAGGCGCCTTTAAAGAATAAGAAACAGAAGAGGATACTTTTTCTGCTCTCCCTGCTCGCTTTGCTGCTGGGATGCTGTTCTTTTGGGGCACTTCTGTACTGTGAGATCAGCAACGACGCCGGGGGTGCGGCAGCCTTATTCGGGCTGTCCATGATCGTGCTTTCCGTGTTCGGTCTCTTTATGAGTTTTCCTGTGGTTCTGGAACAGAAGCTTAATAAAGTGAAATGGAAATACAGGGGCAGGAATCTGGTTCTGGGGCGCATATATTCAGGCAAGATTCGGAATCTCAGTCTGACCTTTGCCAGTGTCAGCATTTTGTTTCTCCTGGTATTTCTGGCAGTGAGCCTGGGGTTGTTTTTTAACAGGCGCGTGGATGGCCGGGTGAATGAGACGGCATTTGACTTTGCTGTAGGGTCCCTGTACGGGCAGAAGAATCTGCAGCCTTTTAAAGAGTATGTACAGAAGGAAATACCGGAAGCTGCCACTGCCGATTATCAGGTATACACCTCCGGCAGGCGTGATTTCGGCGCGTATTTTTCCACGGAAAATATGGGAAAATTCATGGCATTTTCCCACATGGACGCCATGGAAAATGACTGTTATATGGCAATGTCCGTGTACAAAGAATTAAGAGATATGCTGGGTATGGAGAAGGTAAATCTGGAGGAAGACAAGTATTATATGCACTGCAGCGGCTTTGCAAAAGAAAAGCTGGAGCGGTATGCCGATACCCGGGCGCTGACAGGAAGCGGCCGGAGCATTCCGGCCGGCACAGACAGGGAAAAGGACGCGGCACTCTCCTTTGGCGGGGCATTCACAGGTGCGTTTTTCCAGCAGGAATTTTTCGGGAATGGGAGCTACTATCTGCTGATCGTGCCGGACCGGGTGGCCAAAAACATGCAGGTGATTGAGGAACTGTATGTGGGAGTGGCGCCAAAAGAGCTCTCCATGGAAGTATATAAGGGAATCGCAGCCATAGCGTGGGAAAATCAGATGCATGTGACCGGCAAGGCGGAAATCCGGGAGAGCGGGGCCTCTATTGTCATGAGTCTTTCCTTCCCTCTGTTTTATCTGGCATTTATCCTGCTGGCTGCGGCGGCAACTATCATGACTGTGCAGATACTGAGTGATCTGGAGCAGGAGCGGCAGCAGTTCCGTATACTTCAGGAATGTGGCATGGATAAGGCAGAACAGAGGAAGATTCTGCAGAGATATTTTGCCGTCTATTACTCCTTCCCCGTACTTCCCGCCGCTGTGGGAGGTGCCGCAGTGTATATGGCGATCACAGGCAGCGTCAACTGGGATGCGTACCAGGGAATGACGCTGGTAGGATTTGGAGAGGGAATAGGTATCCTGGGAGTGACGGCGGGGGTGTTTTTCAGCATCTATCTGGTTTACTGTCTGAGTGCGTATATTTCTTTTAAAAAGGCAGTTTTGTAAAAAAGAGTCCGGCGTTGACGATATGAAACATTGGGCATTGTGATTTTTTTGATTTTATGCTACAATAAAGCATACAAAAATGTAAAATTGTATGCTGAAAGTTGGTGCCTGTTTGAATAAAAAGGAAATTGTACGAAACATAATAAAGGAAAAGGGCGGTATTGTAAGAACTTCTGATTTTCTTGCAGCCGGTATGAAAAATTATGAGGTTGCCGCACTTTGCAGAGAAGGAATAATAGAGCGAATCCGGCATGGATATTATCAACTTCCTGATAATACCATGATAACAGAAGAACAGCTGATTAAAGAACTGCTCCCTCAGGGAATTATTTGTGTCGAATCAGCCCTTTTTCATTATGGATATAGTGACTTTGCCCCGCGCGAGTGGTCGATTGCGGTGCCGCGAACGGCAGTCAGGACAGTTAAGCGTGTGCAGGAGATATCCATGAAAACCTATTACATTCAAAGAGAGTTTTTAAATCTTGGCAAGACGATGGAAAACTTCAGCGGTATTTCTTTGCCTGTCTATGACCGAGAACGTACACTTTGTGATTGCTTTAAATATCGCACAAAGCTTGATAATGAACTCTTTAATAAGGCAGTCAATGCTTATGCGGCAGATGAGAAAAAGAATCTTGCCAATCTTTCCAAATATGCGAAAACAATGCGTCTTTACACAAAAGTAATGAATGTAATGGAGGTGCTGTTGAATGGCTGATGTAGCTGCGTCTGTACTTGCACGCCTTAAAAAGATTGCCAAAGAAAGCGGGAGAAGTTACCAACTTTGTCTGCAGCTCTTTTGCCAAGAGGAGTTTCTGCGCCGTTTAGAGAAATCGAAATACGCGGAAAATCTTGTATTAAAGGGCGGACTTTTCATCTATTCGCTTACCGGTTTTGACAGTCGTGTTACCGTAGATGTAGATTTTCTGCTTCAGAAAATTCCAAATACACCGGAACAGTTGAAAGTGGTGCTGGAAGAAATCATTGCTTCCCCTACTGAGCATGATTTTGTGACTTTTGAAATCAAAGATGTTGCACCAATCGCTCTCGCAAAAAAATATGCGGGTATCGGAGCTTCAGTCGTGGCTTATATTAAAAACACTCGCACGCCATTTGGGATTGATTTCGGTGTGGGAGACATAATCGTACCAAAACAGGAAAAGCGCAAGATACCGACGCAGCTTCCTGACTATAATGCACCTATGATCAATACATATTCACTAGAGACAACTATCGCTGAAAAAATTGATGCAATCCTTAGTTTAATGGAGTTTTCCAGCAGAATGAAAGACTATTACGATATATATTATATTGTAAATAAGTTTGATTTTGAAGGCAGAGTGTTGTCAGAAGCATTGCACAGAACTTTTGTAAACCGTGGACATACGTTCAGTATAAAACAGTTTGAACAGGTTATGGGATTTGGCGATGATGCGGCAATGCAGAAGAAGTGGAAAGCTTTTGTCCGTAAGATCAATACCAATACGGATGATTATGGCACCGTTCTGGAAACAATAAATGTATTTCTTGCCAAACCATTTGCCGCGGCAATAGAAGGTATAGAATATACAGCAGATTGGTCTGCCGCAAAGGGAGAATGGCAAGAAAGTTTGCCGGAGATCTGTAAGTGAAATATAAAGGTATTGCTACATAACAGCAGTCAAAATTCAAATATGATTTCATAAGGGAACAGTGGGAATAATTAGGAATACAGATACAAAAATGTCGGCGGAAGTGTCATCCATCTGCCGGCATTTTGTTTTTCAATTTGGACTATAGATGTCTTCTGCTGGATTCTTTTTTCATACCTTCGGAGATAAGAAAGAGAGAAATAGTACATATAATCCAAAAAAGTTACATGTACTTAAAAACCTGAATGCCTTATGATAGAGCAGAAACAATGAATTTTAGGAAATTTTCAGCTTATCAACAGGAGTGAGACATATGACAAAATTTGAACCGGTTTGGCTGACTATCCCTCTGTTTGACGGCATAAAACCGGAAAAGCCTTATCACAAAGAACACCAAAAGCGCACCATGCAGGTGTTTCCGGTGCAGAATCTCCATGTTCTTGCCCGCTCAGATGTGGAGACAGAGGGGAACGGAGAGAAGTATCTGCTGCGCATATCCGCAGATGATTACTACAAGCTGTGGGTCAACGGCAGATTTGCAGGACAGGGCCCTGCCCCGGCGTGGCCGGAGAAATATTATTACAATGAGATAGATATTACAGAATTTCTGCATCCCGGAAAAAATGTGCTGGCAGTACATCTCTATTATCAGGGACTTATCAACCGTGTGTGGAACAGCGGGGACGGACGCTTTGCCCTTACCGCACAGCTAATCTGCAGAAGTTCGGAGGAATGCCTCCCCCTTTCCTGGAAATACAAAATATCCGAGGCCTATATAGGGGAGACAACAGGCTATGAGACGCAGTTCTTGGAGAACTTTGACAGCCGGCGCTGGGATGCGGACTGGAATCTTGCCGGGTTTGATGACAGCCGGTGGGAGCCTATGATAAAGGCAGAGTGGGCAGACTATACTTGTGTCAGACAGCCCACAAAAATGCTGGCCGTATACGAGAGGGCACCGGAAACAGTAAAAAAAGAGGAAGGCTGCTGGTATGTGGATATAGGCCGTGAGATTACAGGCAGTCTGCGGATCAAAGCCTCAGGTCCGCCCGGAGCGGAAGTGGAGATTCTCTGCGGGGAGGAGCTGCGCAAGGACGGCAGTGTCCGCTGTGACATGCGCTGTGGCTGCACATACCGGGAGATATGGACACTGGACGGCGGAATCTGCGAGCTGGAGCCGTATGACTACAAAGGATTCCGATACGCGGAAATCCGTTTTGGAAGCAGCGTAAAGATTCTGGAAATCCGCGCCCTGATCCGTCATTATCCCATGGAGGATTCCCTGTGTACACTGAGGACCACGGAGGAAAAACTGGCGGGTATATTTTCCCTGTGCAGAAATACGGTAAAATACGGCACTCAGGAGGCATATCTTGACTGCCCCACAAGAGAGAAGGGGCAGTATCTGGGGGACGCGGTGGTCACGTCACGTTCCCAGGTGTGGCTGACGGGAAAGACAGAGATGCTGAGAAAATGTATTGACCAGTTTGCCCTTACAAAAGACATCTGTCCCGGCCTTATGGCAGTGGCTCCGGGGGCATTTATGCAGGAAATCGCTGATTTTTCCCTGCTGTGGTCACAGCTTCTGCTGACAGACTATGCATTCACCGGGGACAAGGGATTTCTGAGAAAATATTATGATACTGCCAGAGGTGTTGTAAATTATTTTTCTGTGTATGAGGACGAAAGCGGGCTTTTAGACCGGGTGTCAGAGAAGTGGAATCTGGTGGACTGGCCTGAAAATCTGCGTGACGGGTATGATTTTACCCTGAGCCGCCCGGTGGTGGCAAAAGGCTGCCACAATGTCATCAATGCTCTGTATGCAGGGGCATTCAGGGCGTTGACAGAGATAGAGCGGATTCTGGGAATACCCGCATCCTGTTCCTTTGAAAAAATACGGGCTGCCTATATAGATGCTTTTTATCGACCGGACAGAAAACTGTTTGCAGACAGTAAGCAGAGCGGACACTGTTCTCTCCACTCCAATCTGTACGCGCTGTATTTCGGGCTGGTACCCGGGGAGGCAGCGGACCGTGTAGCGGATTTTCTGGAGGAAAAAGGGTTCTGCTGCGGTGTCATGCCAAGTTATTTTGTTCTCAAAGCTCTTGCGGATGCAGGACGTTATGAGAGCGTATACAGGCTTCTGGTCAATGAAGGGGAACACGGCTGGGTCAACATGCTGCGGGAGGGGGCTTCCGCCTGTTTTGAGGCATGGGGAAAGGAACAGAAGTGGAATACCAGCTTATGCCATCCCTGGGCCACAGCGCCTGTCAGTATTTTGATCGAGGAACTGGCGGGGATCCATCCGGACCCGGGAGAGCATAATGGATACAGGTTTGAACCACATATTCCGGATTCCATAAAAGAATTCTGCCTTACCGTCCCCTTTGGAGGAAAGCAGTTGAAAGTGATAAAGGAGGATGGGAGAATCGCTTTGTATCAAAAGGGTTACTGTTAACACGCCACTGTCCCGCGAGGTGTTTTCAGGCCGCAGGCATGAAAATCCCGAGGCAGCCAGCGCGATATGGAGCAGAATGCTCCATATCTGTGCATCGCGAAGCGTGTTACTGGGCACGCAGTGAACAGTAACTCAACAGGAATCATGCGGCAGCTTTTTTCATTCAGCTATTGACACAAGAGATATGTAAGTGTATAGTGTGATGTATAGAGATACACACTAAAGGGGTGAGTCATGAAGATAACAATATCAAACACGGCCAACGAACCGCTGTACCAGCAGATCATGGAGCAGATAAAGGAGAATATCCTGAGCGGTGAGCTGCAGGAGGGGGAGCTGCTTCCATCTATCCGCAGTTTTGCCAATGATCTGAAGGTCAGTGTGCTGACCATCCGAAGAGTCTATGAGGAGCTGGAAAAAGAGGGGTTTGTGGTCAGTCAGGTTGGACTGGGAACTTTTGTAAAGGCCGGTAACACAGAACTTTTCAGGGAATCCAAACGCAGAATGATTGAGGAAAAGCTTACGGAAGCCTTGAAACTGGCATCTATGCTGGATATCAGCAAAGAGGAGATCATGGAGATGCTGGACATTTTAAGCGAGGAGATTGGAAATGGATAATGTGCTGGAAGTAAGGAATCTAAGGAAAAACTATAGCAGGTTTGAACTTCAGGATGTCAGCTTTACCGTACCGGAGGGGTGTATTGCGGGATTTGTGGGAAACAACGGTGCCGGCAAGACAACCACCATCCGAGGCATCTTAAATCTGATACATAGAGACGGCGGCCAGGCGAATATTCTTGGAATGGATATGTATGGAGGGAAGGAGAGCGAACAGGAGATCAAGAACCGGATCGGTGTGGTTACGGATAACGGAGGCTTTTACGGAATGTTTACCTTGAAGGAGACGGCATCTCTTTTTGCTTCCCTGTATAAGAACTGGGACGATTCCGTGTATAAGGACTGGATACGTAAATTCTCCCTGAACGAGAAACAGAAGATACAGGAATTGTCAAGAGGAATGAAAGTGAAGTTTTCCCTGGCGCTTGCCATGTCACACCATGCGGAGTTTTTGATCATGGATGAACCCTCCAGCGGCCTTGACCTGCTCACCAGGGCACAGATCCTGGAAAGTCTCAGGGAGTATATGGAGCGGGAGGGCAGAGGTGTATTTTTTTCTACTCATATTGCGACTGATATTGAGAAGGTGGCAGATATTGTTATTCTCATTGACAAGGGCAGGATTGTATTCCAGAAGGAGAAGGATGCCCTGATGGAGGAATACAGGATCGCAAAGGGTGACAGCAGGGATTTGACCGGGGAGGCAGAAGAACTGTGCATCAGTCTTAGGAAAACCCAATACGGATTTACCGCTGTCACCAGCAGGACAGAGGAAATGAAGCGTCTGATTCCGGATGTGGTGTTTGAGAGGCCGGATATGGAGGAGATACTGATGGCATGTATGGGAAAGGGGAGTGAAGAGTATGGTAAGAGCACTGTTTATGAAAGATGTCAGACTCGTTAAAAAGAATCTTTTGATCATGCTTGTGATGATTATCGGTATGCCGGTTTTCCTGAACTGGAGACTTGATGCTCAGATAGATGTGGGGGCTGTGCCGCTTCTGATGATAGTCAACATTTTGGGATTGATATTGTTTGGAAATATTTGTACGGAAGAGGAAAAATATCCCGGAGGTGAAGTTATACTTTTATGTGCGCCCTGTTCAAAGAAAATACTGGTGGCTGTGAGGTATTTGATCATGACCTTGTTTTTTCTGCTCTGCACAGCGGGATATGAGGCAGTCTGTCTTATCATGAATCGAGACGTTTTGCATGTATGGCAGATCATGCAGGCATTGTCTGTTTACATTCTGTTAATGGGAATTTTCATTCCCGTCGTATATAAAGTAGGAGTGGTAAAAGTTCAGTACTTACTTTCAGGAACCGTTGTGGTAGTGGGATTTTTCAGCTCTATGTTTACAAATTCCGCATTTTACAACTCTATGACAGACTTTCTGTATCGGAACCAGAACATGGCAGTGGCAGGATTTGGAGTATTTTGTATTGTATTTCTGCTGGCATCCTATATGATCTCTTCAAAAATATATGAGAGAAAAGAATGTGTATAGATGTCTTTATGGAAATTCAGGCGGATTTGCCGACATGTGTGAAGCTGTATTCACGCTGTTGACAAATCCGCCTGGTTCTGTATTGGGGGAACATTATGTTCGGCAAAGTACGGGAAACATGATTTTATTGTCCTTAAAAATATTTTCTTTACCCTGAAAGACGAATAAATGCGTATCCTCCTCCTCTGACTGCTCCGCTTCAAACAGACAGGAATCCTTCGGCGTAAAACCCAAACAGACTCTGCTGCAGTTTTCCTCTGCGGCGACAGAGAAAATATCCTCCAGATGGCTGCCGTCTTCACAGAAAATGCCGTAGCAGTGCAGAGTATCGTTCTCCTGTTTGGCCACAACAACAGCATCGTATTCCGGCAGAAAGTAAAGATTGTCTTTTTGGAATGTGAGGCAGTGGAACATAACAAATTCTGTGCTGTCAGGCATTTCGATCAAGGTGTAGGGATTGCCGCATGGTATTCTTTTTTCCATAATATTTCTGTCGCCGGGATCATCCACTTGAAGTTTCCGTATGCTTCCTTTCTTGGGAAAAACAGGTCTACTGTACTGGTATTCCCGTTCCTCCGTAAAGCCGAATTTGGGATAAAAGTCGACGACCTGGTCGTTGGCATACAGATAGACCGCATCACAGTTGTCCTTTTGGTCTTTTAATATTTCATTCATCAGAAATCGGACCAATCCCCTGTTTCTGTACTTGGGTGCAGTCATGACCGTGCCAAGCTGAAGATACGTTTTCTTCTCGTTATTCAGAACAACAGGAAAAACAGAGGCCAGGATATTTGCCGCACAGTCATTTCCGTCAAAGAGTGTATACGGCATACACTTCCCGGTCCAGTAACCCTCCCGGTACCATTTTTCAAAGGATAACCCTCCGAAGGTATTTCCGGCCAGTAAATTCAGACGATCTCTCAGAACGTCATTCTGCTGATAATTTTTATAAAAATCGTATGTGCTGCCGTGAATGGAACATTTCATTTGCTTCACCTCTTCTATTCTGAAACTGCCCGTCATTAGGAAATTTCTTCTTATTCTGTTATCTTATCATATTACCGAAAAGAAAACCATCACGGTACTGCAAGATGTTTTTGTGAAAAATGTCCCCTTGTCAGCATATAGAAAAAGCGTTATGATGATAAGACAGTTTTACAGATTATCTCTGCGGACAGCAGGAAGACAAGTTGACAGAGACATATTATAGGAGATTTTTATGCAGTTATACGATTTAAACGAAGCAGAGGAGCGTGTCATCCTGGTAGGCGTTCAGGAGGGAGACGGCGACGATACGGAGGAATCCGTGGAAGAACTTGCGGAGCTTACAAAAACAGCAGGTGCACTGGTGGTGGGAACGGTGATCCAGAAAAGAGAGCGGATCCATCCCGGTACCTATGTGGGAAAGGGCAAGATGGAGGAGCTGAAAATGCTGCTCACGGCGCTGGATGCCACAGGCATTATCTGCGATGATGAGCTGTCGCCGGTGCAGATGAACAACCTGCAGCAGGAGCTGGACTGTAAGGTGATGGACAGGACTCTTCTGATACTTGATATTTTTGCGGATCACGCCTCCACCAGCGAAGGAAAGATCCAGGTGGAGCTGGCACAGCTTCGCTACCGGGCAGTGCGGCTTGTGGGGCTGCGCAATTCCCTTTCCCGTCTGGGCGGCGGTATCGGAACCAGAGGTCCCGGTGAGAAGAAGCTGGAGATGGACAGGCGTCTGATCAAGGAGCGCATTTCCCAGTTAAAGCGGGAGCTTGAGCAGGTGAAGCGCCACAGGGAGCTTTTGCGTGAGGGCCGGAAAAGGGACCGTGTCATGACAGCCGCTATTGTAGGGTATACCAATGCGGGTAAGTCTACCCTTTTGAATACACTGACAGATGCCGGGGTCCTTTCTGAGGACAAACTGTTTGCCACACTGGACCCGACAACCAGAATGCTGGAGCTTTCCGGGGGAACCAGAGTCTATCTGACGGATACCGTTGGCTTTATTCGGAAGCTGCCCCATCACTTGATCGAGGCATTTAAAAGTACCCTGGAGGAAGCAAAATACGCGGATATCATTCTGCATGTGGTGGATGCTTCCAATCCTCAGATGGAAGACCAGATGCGTGTGGTATATGATACCCTCCGGGAACTGGAAGTGACCAATAAAAAGGTGGTGACACTTTTCAACAAGCAGGATAAACTTTCCGGAGAACAGATCCTCAGTGATTTTAATGCTGACCATGTGCTGCGCATTTCTGCCAAAACAGGGGAGGGCCTGGAGCGGCTGAAAGAAGTGCTGGAAAAAATCGTGACGGAAGACCAGATCTATCTGGAGCGCGTGATTCCTTATAAAGATGCAGGGATTCTGCAGCAGATCCGCAAGTACGGACAGCTCATGGAGGAGGAGTATACAGACGGCGGAATCGCAGTAAAAGCAAGGGTTCCAAAGGATATTTTCGGACGTCTGTAAGCCGTTATACCGACCGGTCAAAGGCCGCAGAAGAGTAACGCAGGAATTAATAATTTGATTAATAAAACTACCATATATTGGAAAATTCAAAGAATGTTTACAATATATGGTAGTTTTTACGGTTGACGAAAAGTATAACCTTTGCTACAATAGACCTACAGCGTTTATACAGAGGCTATTCTCTGTGAATGCGAGGCGGGGCGGCAAGATGGTCCTGCTTCTTTACATATAAGGAGGAAAAGGAATGTTTCAGGTAGTAAAACGTGATGGGGAAATCGCAGAATTTAAGCTGGATAAGATTGCCGAAGCAGTCAAGAAGGCATTCGATGCCACGGAGAATGAATACAGCAGTGACATGCTGGATCTGCTGGCACTCCGTGTGACTTCAGATTTCCAGAAGAAAATTGTAAAGGGAAAGGTTTCTGTTGAGGATATTCAGGACAGTGTGGAGAATGTTCTGATTCAGGCAGGTTACTCTGATGTGGCGAAGTCCTATATCCTGTACAGAAAACAGAGAGAAAAAATCCGCAATATGAAGTCCACCATTCTGGACTACAAAGAGATTGTAAACAGCTATGTGAAGGTGGAGGACTGGAGAGTCAAGGAGAACTCCACAGTGACCTACTCCGTGGGGGGACTGATTCTGAGCAATTCCGGTGCCGTAACGGCCAATTACTGGCTGTCTGAGATTTACGATACGGAGATCGCTGAGGCACACAGAAACGCGGATATCCATATCCATGACCTGTCCATGCTGACAGGATACTGCGCAGGCTGGTCCTTAAAACAGCTTATCAAGGAAGGTCTTGGGGGCATTGAAGGAAAAATCACCTCCTCCCCGGCCAAGCATCTGAGTGTGCTCTGCAACCAGATGGTGAATTTCCTGGGAATTATGCAGAATGAATGGGCAGGCGCCCAGGCATTTTCCTCCTTTGACACGTACCTGGCACCTTTTGTCAAGACTGACAACTTAAGCTATCCTGAGGTGAAAAAATGTGTGGAGTCCTTTATCTACGGCGTCAATACACCGAGCCGCTGGGGTACCCAGGCACCCTTCTCCAATATCACTCTGGACTGGACCGTACCGAATGATCTGGCAGAGCTTCCGGCCATTGTAGGCGGGGAAGAGATGCCGTTTAAATACAAAGACTGTAAAAAAGAGATGGATATGGTGAATAAAGCTTTCATTGAGACCATGATCGAGGGAGATGCCAATGGACGCGGTTTCCAGTATCCCATTCCCACTTACTCCATCACCAGGGATTTTGACTGGTCAGATACAGAGAACAATAAGCTGTTGTTTGAGATGACTTCCAAATACGGCACCCCGTATTTTTCAAACTATATCAACAGTGATATGGAGCCGAGTGATGTCCGGAGTATGTGCTGCCGTCTCCGCCTTGATTTGAGAGAGCTGAGAAAGAAAACAGGCGGTTTCTTCGGTTCAGGGGAGAGTACCGGTTCCGTGGGCGTTGTGACCATCAATATGCCGAGGATCGCATATCTGGCAGAGGATGAGGAAGATTTCTTCCGCAGACTGGACCATATGATGGATATTTCAGCCCGTTCCCTGAAAATCAAGAGGGATGTGATCACAAAACTTCTGGACGAGGGACTCTACCCGTATACCAGAAGATATCTGGGAAGCTTTGAGAATCATTTTTCCACCATTGGTCTTCTGGGCATGAATGAGGCCGGCTTAAATGCCAGATGGCTGAAATGCGACATGTCTGATGAGAGAACTCAGGAATTCTCCAAACGTGTGCTGAACCACATGAGAGAGCGCCTGAAAGATTATCAGGAAGAGTACGGTGATTTATACAACCTGGAAGCAACTCCGGCAGAATCCACCTCCTACCGTCTGGCAAAGCACGACAGAAAACGCTGGCCGGATATCAAAACAGCAGGAAACGAAGGGGACACACCGTATTACACCAACAGCTCCCATCTTCCGGTGGACTACACAGCGGATATTTTCGATGCCCTGGATATTCAGGACGAACTGCAGACTCTGTATACCTCCGGTACCGTATTCCATGCGTTCCTGGGAGAAAAGCTGCCTGACTGGAAAGCCGCTGCTGCTCTTGTAAGAAAAATAGCGCAGAATTACCGTCTGCCATACTATACACTGTCACCTACATATTCTGTCTGCAAAGACCACGGTTATCTCTCCGGCGAACATTTTATCTGTCCGAAATGCGGTAAGAAGGCTGAGGTTTACAGCCGTATTACAGGCTATTACCGTCCGGTGCAGAACTGGAATGACGGAAAGAGCCAGGAGTACAAGAACCGTACCGTTTATGATATTGCCCACTCGGACTTTAAGGGCAGCACTAAAACGGTGGCCATGACAGCAGAGGATGTGAGGATAGAGGAGACCAGGAACGGACAGGTAACGGCAAAGTATCTCTTTACCACAGAGACCTGCCCCAACTGTAAGATCGCCAAGCAGATGCTGGAAGGCGAGGACTACGAGCTGGTGGATGCGGAGAAGAACCCGGAGCTGGCACGGAAATTCGGTGTGATGCAGGCACCGACCCTCATTGTCATCAATGGTGAGGAGACAAAGAAATATGTCAATGCGTCCAATATTCAGAGATACGTGGACGAAGATTAATAACAGAGACCCGGTCTGAACGCCGGGTCTTTTTGGTATAAAAAGATGAATTTTTGCTTATCTTGTCGGAGCCTTTGCGTTGACAAGATAAAGAATATTCTTCATAATAGAAAGCAGATAGAGAAAGATTTCTTTTGAAAACCAGAAAAAAACTCCGAAATGGGGGCCTGGTTATGAAAAAACTGCATTTCTAGTATACCATTTCTATAAATTTCTTGGCAGCGTCAGGCGGGGGGGGCCCGTCTGGCAGACTGCATCTATAGATTACCCACCTGACCGGATTTTGCCATACAAAAAGACAGCCGGGATATCTCCCGGCTGCCTTCCGCATAAAAATATAAGTAAAAGAAAATATAGGGTAACTGTTCAGTCAGGTCTGCGCATTTACTGCGCTGACCGTGCAAAAGAGTAGTGGCGGCAGGTATTCGCCCCATCGCGAAGCGATTTTTAATGGGCGAATACCCGTAACGATTCAGCTGGCTGAATCGTTACAATACAGGCTTATTTATTCTGGCTCTTTGCAGCCTCTGCCATTTTCATGGCGCGAACCTTCAGCGGCAGACCGAACAGAGTGATAAATCCATCTGCATCGTGGTGGTCATACAGGTCTCCGGTTGTGAAGGATGCCAGTGACTCGCTGTACAGGCTGTACGGAGAAGTGGTACCGGCTTTGATGATATTGCCTTTGTACAGTTTGAATTTCACTTCACCTGTCACATACTGCTGTGTGCTTTCCACAAATGCCTGGATCGCTTCGCGCAGCGGTGTGAACCATTTTCCTTCATATACAATCTGGGCAAACTGGCTGCCCAGTTTTTTCTTTGTCTCCATGGTATCGCGGTCCAGGATCAGTTCTTCCAACTGGTCATGAGCCTCCATCAGGATGGTTCCGCCCGGTGTCTCATATACGCCGCGGGATTTCATGCCTACAACACGGTTTTCCACGATATCAATGATACCGATACCATGCTTTCCGCCCATGGCATTCAGCTCTGTAATGATTTCGGAAACCTTCATGGATTTTCCGTTCAGGCTTGTGGGAATACCTTTTTCAAAGGTCATGGTCACATATTCCCCTTCATCCGGAGCTTTCTCCGGTGTTACGCCGAGAACCAGCAGGTCATCATAGTTGGGCTCCTGTGCCGGGTCTTCCAGTTCCAGTCCCTCATGGCTGATGTGCCATAAGTTACGGTCACGGCTGTAGCTGTGACTTGCGTCAAAAGGAAGGTTGATGCCGTGTGCTTTACAGAACTCTATCTCATCCTCACGTGACTGCATGGTCCATACATCGGTCATACGCCATGGAGCAATGATCTTCAGATCAGGAGCCAGAGCTTTGATCCCAAGCTCAAAACGAATCTGATCATTTCCTTTTCCGGTAGCACCGTGGCAGACAGCAGTGGCGCCTTCTTTCCTTGCGATCTCAACCAGTTTTTTGGCGATTCCGGGACGGGCCATGGAGGTACCAAGCAGATATTTGTGCTCATAGACAGCACCTGCCTGAACGCAGGGAACAATGTAATCGTCACAGAACTCGTCGATGATGTTTTCAATATATAATTTGGATGCGCCTGATAATTTGGCACGTTCGTCCAATCCGTCCAGCTCATTTCCCTGTCCGCAGTCTACACAGCAGCAGATAACTTCATAATCAAAATTTTCTTTCAGCCACGGAATCAGTGCTGTTGTGTCCAGTCCGCCTGAATATGCTAAGATAACCTTTTCTTTCATGATAAATTCCTCCTGTATTTTCCTTTTTCTATGTACCGGAGCATATCCGAATCTGCATTCCCGCAGCCCGTGTGCCCCGTTCTAAAATTTTGTATTTGCTTTCGACATGATTTACTATACAACAACTTTAATATTTATGCAATAGTAAAATGAAAAAAATGTAAAAAAATTTTATGTATCATTTTACCTGATATCAAAGTTTCCTTAATTAATATATGGAATAACAAATGTGTGTGTCAGAAAAAAACTGGAAAATTTCTCAAAAAAAGGCTTGCATATTATACGGAAAAGATGTATGATTATGCAATCGAGGGAAACTTTTATGCATCATGCTGCAGACAGGATAAAGCTTTACTATGCAAAACAACTGGAGTATGATAAAGGTATACACAAGCGGCCAAAGCGCTACGGAAATGAAAGAAGATAAAGATTACTTAAGAAAGGTTGTTGAAGAACATGATAAAAGCAGGAATCATCGGGGCAACCGGCTACGCCGGCGGCGAACTTGTCAGATTACTTTTAAATCATAAAGAAGTGGAAATCAAATGGTACGGTTCCAGAAGCTACATAGATAAAAAATACTACGAGGTCTACCAGAATATGTTCAAGCTGGTGGATGACAAATGTATGGATGACAATATGGAGGCTCTGGCCGACGAAGTGGATGTGATCTTCACAGCAACACCCCAGGGCTTATGCGCGTCTCTGGTGAATGAAGAGATCCTCTCCAAAGTAAAGATTGTGGATCTGAGCGCAGACTTCCGTTTAAAGGATGTGAAAGTATACGAGGAGTGGTACAAAATCCAGCATAAATCCCCGTCCTTTATAGAAGAAGCCGTCTACGGCCTCTGTGAACTCAACCGGGAGGACGTGAAAAAGGCCCGCCTGGTGGCAAACCCGGGCTGTTATACCACATGCAGCATTTTAACCTGTTATCCTCTGGTAAAAGAAGGTCTGATTCGGCCGGAGACACTGATCATTGACGCAAAGTCAGGAACCTCAGGAGCGGGCAGGGGAGCAAAGATTGACAATCTCTACTGTGAAGTCAATGAAAATATCAAGGCATACGGTGTGGCAACCCACCGCCATACACCGGAAATAGAAGAACAGCTTGGGTACGCGGCAGGCAGAGCGTTCTGTCTGAATTTTACCCCCCATCTGGTGCCCATGAACAGGGGAATCCTGGTGACTGCCTATGCGTCCCTGACAAAGGACGCAGACTATGACACCATCCGTGCAGTCTATGAAAAATATTACGGCAGTGAGTATTTCATCCGCATCCTGGATCAGGATGTATGCCCGCAGACGAAATGGGTGGAGGGCAGCAATTTTGTGGATGTGAATTTTAAGATCGACAAGAGAACAAACCGCGTGATCATGATGGGCGCTATTGATAACCTGGTAAAAGGTGCGGCAGGCCAGGCGGTGCAGAATATGAATCTGATGTTTGGATTTGAGGAGACAGAGGGCCTGAAGCTGGTGCCCATGTTCCCGTAAGTGATAGGAGGACGAAGCAGATGAAAGTTATTAACGGCGGCGTGACCGCAGCACAGGGATTTCAGGCAGCGGGAATCGCGGCGGGAATCAAAAAAGGAAATGCCAAGGACATGGCTATGATATACAGTACAGTACCCTGCAAAGCGGCCGGTACTTTCACCACAAATGTTGTAAAAGCAGCCCCTGTCAAATGGGACCAGCAGATTGTCTATCATGCGCCGGCAGCGCAGGCGGTTGTCTGCAACAGTGGGATCGCCAATGCCTGTACAGGGGAAGAGGGCTTTGGATACTGCAAAAAGACAGCTCAGGCGGCGGCCGAGATCCTGGGAATCCCGGAAGATTCTGTGCTGGTGGCTTCCACAGGCGTGATCGGAAAACAGCTTCCCATGGATATTCTGGAAGCAGGCGTGAAGAAAATGGTGCCCCTGCTCTCGGAAACGGCAGCAGCAGGCACCCTGGCCGCGGAATCCATCATGACTACAGACACTGTGAAGAAGGAAATCGCGGTGGAGACGGAGATAGACGGAAAGAAAGTGACCATCGGCGGAATGTGCAAAGGCTCCGGCATGATCCATCCCAATATGTGCACCATGCTGGGATTTGTGACCACGGATGTGAATATCAGCAAAGAACTGCTCCAGGAAGCACTCAGCGACAGTGTAAAGGATACCTACAACATGGTTTCCGTGGATGGCGACACCTCCACCAATGACACGGTTCTCCTTCTGGCAAACGCACAGGCACAGAACGCGGAGATCACAGAAAAAAATGAAGATTATGCCAAATTCACAGAGGCTCTCGGCTATGTAAATACCTGGCTGGCAAAACACATCGCAGCAGACGGAGAGGGAGCCACCGCACTGTTCGAGGTAAAGGTGATCCACGCCGAAAGCAAAGAACAGGCAGTGACCCTGAGCAAATCCATCATCACCTCAAACCTTACGAAAGCCGCTATTTTCGGGCACGACGCCAACTGGGGACGTATCCTGTGCGCCATGGGATATTCCGGAGCGCAGTTTGACCCTGAAAAAGTGGATTTATACTTTGAGAGCGCAGCGGGCAGCCTGAAGATCATAGAGGACGGCGTGGCAACCGGTTACAGCGAGGAGGAGGCCACAAAGATCCTGTCAGAAAAAGAAGTGACTGCCATTGCGGATATCAAGATGGGGGATGCCGAAGCTACCGCATGGGGATGTGACCTGACGTATGACTATGTAAAGATCAATGCGGATTACCGCTCATAATACATAATGTCTCAAAGACGGAACAGTTACACAAATATTTGACGGAGGATATAGAGAAATGGTGAATCAGAAATATCTTGATAAAGCGGAGGTGCTGATCGAGGCGCTCCCGTACATACAGCGTTTTAACAGGAAAGTCATTGTTGTAAAATACGGCGGAAGCGCCATGGTGGATGAACAGCTCAAACGCGACGTGATCAAGGATGTGGTACTTTTAAAGCTGGTTGGCTTTAAACCCATCATTGTCCACGGCGGCGGCAAGGAGATCAGCCGCTGGGTGGGGAAGGTCGGAAAAGAGGCAAAGTTTGTAAACGGCCTTCGCGTGACAGACGATGAGACTATGGAAATCGCGGAGATGGTCCTTGGAAAAGTGAACAAGGAGCTTGTGACCCTAGTGCAGTCCCTGGGTGTAAAGGCAGTGGGAATCAGCGGAAAAGACGGCAGCCTCCTGAATGTCAGCAAAAAACTCTCCGACGGTCAGGATATCGGCTATGTGGGCGATGTAAAAACCGTAAATCCAAAGATTCTCTATGATCTGCTGGAAAAGGATTTCCTTCCCATCGTGTGTCCGATCGGCCTGGGAGATGATTTTGCCACTTACAATATCAATGCGGATGACGCGGCATGTGCCATAGCATGCTCCATGAAAGCGGAGAAGCTGGCATTCCTCACAGATATTGAGGGCGTGTACAGAGATCCGGAGGACCCTTCCAGCCTCATCTCCGAACTTTTTGTAAAAGACGCGAAGAACCTGATCGAAAACGGCAATGTGGGAGGCGGTATGATTCCAAAGCTGCAGAACTGCATTGATGCCATAGAGGAGGGAGTTTCCAGAGTCCATATTCTGGACGGCAGGATTCCGCACTGCCTGCTTTTGGAAATTTTCACAAATAAAGGGATCGGTACAGCGATCCTGAGGAAAGGCGAGGGGAAATATTATCATGATGACCAGGAGTAATGCATATATGGAACGGGCGGAGAATGTAGTTCTCCACACCTACAACCGTTTTCCGGTGGTTCTTGAAAAGGGAGACGGCGTCCGTCTTTACGATGTGGACGGAAAAGAATATCTGGATTTTGCAGCGGGCATTGCTGTTTTTGCTCTGGGCTACAACAACCAGGCATATAACCGGGCACTGAAAGACCAGATCGATAAAGTGATCCACACGTCAAATCTGTTCTACAATGTGCCCATGGTGGAAGCGGCTGAGAAGCTTACAAAAGCCTCCGGCCTTGACAAGGCGTTTTTCACCAACAGCGGCACAGAAGCCATTGAGGGTGCGATCAAGGTGGCCAGGAAATATGCCTGGCTGAAGGACAAGAAAACAGACCACGAGATCATTGCCATGAGGCATTCCTTCCACGGCAGAAGCTTAGGCGCTCTGTCCGTAACGGGAAATACTCACTATCAGGAGCCATTCAAGCCTCTGATCGGCGGTATTAAATTTGCCGACTTCAATGATCTGGAGAGTGTGAAAAGCCAGATCACGGAGAAGACCTGTGCCGTCATTATGGAGACTGTCCAGGGTGAGGGCGGCATCTACCCGGCAGAACCGGAGTTCTTAAAATGTGTGCGTGCCCTGTGTGACGAACATGATATCCTGCTTATCCTGGATGAGATCCAGTGCGGCATGGGCAGGACCGGATGTATGTTTGCCTTCCAGGATTACGGCGTGGAGCCGGATGTGATGACAACCGCAAAAGCTCTGGGCTGTGGTGTTCCTGTCGGGGCCTTTGTGCTGAATAAAAAGACAGCAGAGAATTCCCTGGTACCCGGTGACCACGGAACCACATACGGCGGAAATCCTTTTGCCTGCGCGGCAGTCAGCAAAGTTTTTGACCTGTTTGAGAGTGAAAAAATCACAGAGCATGTAAAAGAAGTGTCTGCATATCTGGAGAAAAAGCTGGATGCCCTGACAGAAAAATATGATTTCCTCACAGCCAGAAGGGGAAAAGGCCTGATGCAGGGTCTTGTTGTCTCCAGCCGCCCGGTGGGAGAGATCGTGACAAAAGCCATAGAGAACGGCCTTCTTGTCATTTCTGCAGGAAGTGATGTTCTTCGTCTTGTACCTCCGCTTGTTATCACAGAGGCGGATGTGGATGAAATGATTGAAAAGCTGGAGAAAAGCTTTTTGCCTGACTGATGATTTTTTACGGTCAGCACAGGAAATGCGCAGACCTGCTGCATTCTTATAAAAGAGTGAGCGGACTGTCCGAAATGGATGGTCCGTTTTGCCATTTCCATAAAGATTCGCATAAAAACAGCCTATCGGGACATTCTAGTTAGAAAAAGGATGTGGAGGGATTTTTTATGTGGGGTCTTTTAGTTGCACTTCTGTCAGGTGCGCTGATGAGCGTACAGGGTGTATTCAATACAGCGCTGACAAAACAGACGAGCTTGTGGGTATCCACAGGATGGGTGCAGATCTCAGCGTTTCTGGTCTGTATTGCAGCCTGGCTCTTTACAGGAAGAGACAAGATAACCGACCTGGCAAGAGTGGATCATAAATACATCTTACTGGGCGGAGTCATAGGCGCTTTTATCACTGTAACCGTTATCCAGAGCATGTCTTCCCTGGGCCCGGCCCGTGCGGCAATGCTCATTGTGATCGCACAGCTTGCCGTGGCGTATCTGATTGAAGTATTCGGTATCTTCGGCGTGGAGAAGGTTGGTTTTGAATGGAGAAAGCTGATCGGCATGGCAGTGGCTATTGCTGGTATCGTCATATTTAAGTGGGAAACATGACAATGGAAGAACAGGAAAGATGTATTTTGGATGGGCGGCAGAAAATTCTGCCGGGCGGCTGGCAAAAACACTATCTTC
>OATT01000328.1_pt1 | contig 49159 bp, 41 predicted proteins | sample 1476071 | NCBI WGS metagenome assembly OATT01 (sample SAMEA2579989, study PRJEB22360) | human gut metagenome | biome: human gut; feature: human-associated habitat; material: faeces | place: Denmark | collected 2008/2010 | reverse complement strand
CAGCTCGTCGCGAAGCCACTGGATTGCCGCGCCTGCCACGAAGACAGAGCCCTCCAGGGCATAATTCACCTTTCCGTCCAATCCCCAGGCAATGGTGGTCACAAGCCCGTTTTTGGAAAATACAGGCTTCTCCCCTGTATTCATCAACAGAAAACAACCTGTTCCATACGTATTCTTTGCCTCTCCTTCCAAAAAACAGGTCTGTCCAAACAGCGCGGACTGCTGGTCTCCCGCCGCTCCGGCTATGGGAATCTCCCCGCCGAAAAAGCTTGCATCCGCCATACCGTAGACACAACTGGAAGGCTTCACCTCAGGCAGCATGCACCTGGGAATATCCAGCTCCTTTAAAATTTCCTCATCCCACTCCAGTTTGTTGATATTATACAGAAGGGTTCTGGACGCATTGGAATAATCCGTCACATGGACCGCACCCTTTGTCATCTTCCAGATCAGCCAGGTCTCCACTGTTCCAAAGAGCAGCTCGCCTCTCTCGGCCCGCTCTCTGGCGCCATCCACATGGTCCAGAATCCATTTAACCTTGGTACCTGAAAAATAGGCGTCAATGATCAGGCCTGTCTTCTCCCTGAAAACCTCTGTAAGCCCCTTATCCTTCAGGGAATCACAGTATTCCGAGGTCCTTCTGCACTGCCACACAATGGCATGGTATACCGGCTCGCCTGTATTTTTATCCCAGACGATCGCTGTCTCCCTCTGGTTTGTGATGCCGATACCTGCAATATCCTTTGCCTCCACGCCCACCTTCTGCATGGCTTCCACAGCCACGCCGAGCTGGGTGGACCAGATCTCATTTGCATCGTGCTCCACCCAGCCGGGCTTTGGAAAATACTGTGTGAACTCTTTCTGGGCCACACTGATCATCTCACCCTTTTCGTTGAAAAGAATACACCGGTTGCTTGTCGTTCCTGCGTCCAGGGCCATCATGTACTTTGCCATATGTAAAAATCCTCCATGTTTTCTCTTGCCGGTACTTCCCCAAGAGCGTATCTGAACCTTGTACACTCCAGCACCGGCAGGTGGTATATTTGGGGTTTCACGAACAAAAGCTGTCCAGCCAGAAAGAATTTTTCTCTCTGGCCTGACAGCTCTTTGTCTCAATTCTCCTCGAGCATTTATTTTGCCTTGGGATATTCTGTACAGAGCAGACGGTACGGTGCCTCGTCCTCCTCTATCTCAGGAAATCTGCCGATAGGCTCATAAAAACGGTTGTCATTTTCATCGTCATTGCACATGGAAACTTCGCCTAACAGCACCGGTCCTGTGCCCGGCTCCAGCTCAAAATCATGATACATATACGGATAAACGGTGATGCTCTCACCCGGCTGCAGCTTCACCTGGGTACCTGCCGGCACGGTAAACTCCCTGCCGTCACAGTTGACTGTCACATCCGTGTCAGCGAACCGGCCGTCCTCTGTGGAGTTGTATACACGGATCAGAACGTTGCCGCCCCCTCTGTTGATAATATCCTCCATCTTGTTCCAGTGGAAATGCATGGGAGCCATCTGTCCCTCTTTTATGTACAGCAGTTTCTCCGCATAGGTCTTTGTATACTTATCCATTTTCAGGTTGCCGTTTCTTAAGGTAATGAGGGAGAATCCCACCTCATCAAACCTGCCCAGGCCGTAATCGGTAATGTCCCAGCCCAGCATATTATCACGAATCTCGTCGTACTCGCTGCCTTTTTCCTTCCAGTCTTCCGGTGTAAAATGGCAGAATGGCGGAAGTTTGAAACAGCACTTGTTGACCATCTCCTCCATCTCTTTCAGCGCTGCATTGATTTCTGAACGTTTCATAAATTCTTTATCCTTTCTGTCTCTTATCTGATTCCTATTTTAGCGCTTCCAATGGTATTTTTCAACAACAAAAAAGGATTTTTGCCTTCCCTTTATAATATATTTATCTCACTGCGGAAAGCAAACAGTTTCCAGGTCTTGATCTCCAGCGCGTCAGCCACTTTCAGCAGGGTTTCCACGGAAATCTGTGTGGGCATTTTCGGCGCCTCAATATTGCTGATATGTGTTCTGCTTATGCCCACCATCTGGGCAAGCTGTGCCTGCGTGATTCCTTTCAGTTTTCTGTAATAGGCTATATTGAGCCCCAGTTCCATTAATTGTGCATTAATATCTTCACTCATATCATTCACTCCTTTTCTACTATTTTGTAGAAAAGTGCAGTGCCTATCCATACCTTATTTATGACTATTTTCAGCATTTCAGCACAATTTGACAGTTTGCACACATTTGGCGGTGTTTTGCAGGTCAGACGCGCCTTAGAGGACGCAGATTTTTCATCTTGATAAACAGCGGAACATATTCCAGGATCAGGGCAGAATTTTCCAGACCGTACCATCTGGCGGAGGAGCCGGCCACACGGCGGATGGCATATTTCAGCGAGACAGCCGCCCGCCCTGCCGGTGTAATATCGCTCTCCGGTATGAGCAGTTTCCGGATCAGGCAGAACTGGAAGCTCCCCACTTCCCCGGACCCGTAGATGGAGTATTTCGGCTCCTGAGAGGGAAGTTCATTGCTGTCAATCAGCTCCTCCACGATCTGCCGCAGATACACATTCACCCTCTGGTCCACCTTGAACCCCAGGCGGAGCTGAATCTTGAAAATATAATCCGTTCCGAAATTCTCCACCGTATACTCCCTGGTATACGGCTGGTCCGTGACCTGGATGTTGATAAACCAGTAGGCCCTGGCACGCTTCGGACGGTCCAGAACAGAATACAGAATATCCCGGTCCAGTTCCTCCACCTGTGTCTCCTTGGTAATATAGACAAGGTTATCCGTCTGGATGGGTATGCCGGTATCCGCCCTTAATCTGCCCAGCTGTCCCACAAAGTCACGGACTTTCAGATAGACTGCCTGGGAATTTTCTATGGCAGTCCCCCTGTACCACACCACCATAATCCCAAAAAGGACCGCAGCGATAAACAGCGCCACATAGCCGCCCCTTTTAAACTTACTCAGACTGGAAAGGAAAAATGTCCCCTCCAGCCCTCCGAAAAATAACAGAAACAGCCAGGAACTCCTGTATTTTTTCCTGATCTTGTTCAGGTAAACAAACAAAAGCAGGGTCGTCATCAGCATAGTGAGCGTAATGGCCAGACCGTATGCCGCCTCCATATGGGCACTGGTCCTGAAATAAAGCACCAGCACAGAACAGGAGATCCACAGCACCAGATTGACCAGTGGGATAAAGATCTGCCCCTTGATCATGGATGGGTACACGATCTGCATATGAGGCATCAAATCCAGTCTGCTGGCCTCTGAGACCAGCGTAAAAGACCCTGTCACCAGCGCCTGTGACGCAATGACCGCGGCCATGGTTCCCAGCACAACACCCAGGGGCCGTATCTCTTCAGGCAGCATCTCAAAAAACGGGTTCATATCCGGAATGGCTCCCAGACTCCCGCTGCTTCTGTTTTTCAGCAGCCAGGCCCCCTGTCCCAGATAATTTAAGATCAGGCACATCTTAACAAAAGGCCAGCTTGCATATATATTCTGCCGCCCCACATGCCCCATATCCGAGTAAAGCGCTTCCGCCCCTGTAGTAGCCAGAAATACGCTTCCGAGAATCATAAGTCCCATCCGGTTATCCGGGCTTACCAGTATTTTCACAGCCCACAGAGGATTCAATGCCCGGAGGATTCCCGGGTCCCCCATAATATGAAAGCATCCGGCTGCTGCCAGAAAGAGAAACCACAGGGTCATAACCGGACCGAAGGCCCTTCCGATGGAACTGGTGCCTGCCTTCTGCACCAGAAAAAGGGCAGCGATGATCACAAGGGTTATGACCACGATTTTGTCCTGATCATTTCCCAGCACTTTGTAAACCCACGGAATACTTCTAAGGCCTTCAATGGCTGTGGTGACCGTCACCGCGGGAGTCAGGATTCCGTCCGCCAGAAGCGCGGCCCCTCCTATCATGGCGGGAAATACAAGCCATTTTCCGCATTTTTTCACCAGGCTGTACAGGGCAAAGATACCGCCCTCATTGTGATTGTCCGCCTGCATGGCTATCAGCACGTATTTGACGGTGGTAAGCAGGATAATGGTCCATATGACCAGGGAAAGCGCTCCGTATATGACGTCCTCCCCTGTCCCGGTGATCCCGCCGTTTCCCTCCAGGATGGATTTCATCACATACATGGGGGAAGTCCCGATATCCCCGTAGACCACCCCCACAGAAATTAAAACCGCACCTGCACTGAAGGGTATCCCTGTCTCTCTCTGTGCATCCTTCATCTCAAACACCCTTTCCCTTTATTTCTTCTTTTTCTGCTTATGCTCTTCCCAGCACACCCAAAGAGGGCCTACAATATATACGGAAGAGTAACATCCGCTGATCATCCCCGCCAGAAGCGGCAGAGAAAATACCTGGATGGATTCAATATGGTAAAAAACAGAAAACAGATAAATGATAAACACGCAGGCCACAACGGTAAAGGCTGTATTGACAGACCGCCCCAGCGTCTCCGTGATGCTTCTGTCCACCAGCTTTGCCAGCGTCTCCCCTTTTTCCCTGTCCTTTTGGTTCTCCCGGATCCTGTCATAGAGAACAATGGTGTCATTGATAGAATACCCGATAATGGTCAGGGTCACGGCCACAAAGGCATCATTCACCGGAATCCTGCACACGCCGAACACAAACACCACGATGAGGATATCGTGCAGAAGTGCCGCCACAGCCGAGATCCCCGCCGCAAGCCCGGACATGGAGGAAAACCGTATCCTTATATATATGACGATAAACAGAGCGGAAAGTACAATGGCAATGACGGAATTTTTAAGCGCCTTTGCCCCGATATAAGGCTCCACCGCATACGTTTCAGAGAGCTTATACTCCTGTCCTCCCTCCGCGTTCAGTGTCTTTGTCACCTCCTGCTGTTCCTTAGGTGAAAGCCCCTTATTTCCGGCCAGCGTCACTGCCAGTTTCTGCTGCCCGCTTGCCGGGTCCCGGGTGATCTGCATGTTGGCAGGCCGTTCCAGCACGGTTTCCACCTTCTCCTTCAGCTTTTCCATATCCGCATTTCCTGTAAAGGTATATTTCAGGATAACGCCTCCGGTAAACTGTGTATCCAGCTTCATACCGTTTGCCGCGCTCAGTATGGACCCTGCAAAGAGCACACAGGCGGTAAAAAGGAAGATCCATCTGCGTTTTCCCGAAAAGTCCAGAATCTTTCTCTCCCTTTTTTTGCGGAACATGGACGGGCGTTTGAAAAATTTATACTGCACCACAGAGGTGAGCATGGTTCTGGACATCCACACTCCCGCAAACAGGTTGATCACAACACCGGTAAACAGGGTATATCCAAAGCTCAGCATAGTTCCCGAGCCGAACATCATGAGGATGACAGCCACAGCCGCTGTGGTGATGTTTCCGTCCAGCACAGAGGAAAATGCTCTCTGGTATCCATTTCTGACTGCTGCCTTTACCGATGCCCCGTGCATCAGCTCCTCACTGATCCGCTCACTTATGATAATATTGGCATCCACTGCCATGCCTGCCGAGAGGATCAGCCCCGCAATTCCGGGAAGTGTGATGGTATACTGGGGAACGGAGATAGCCAGCACCTGCAGTGCCATCTGAAACAGCAGCGTGACACAGCTCAGCACGCCGGGCAGCCTGTAGTAAAAGCTCATGAACAGGCATACCAGAACCATGGCCGCTGCCGCCGCTGTCACCATGGATGTTAATGCCCGGTTTCCCAGTGTGGGGCTGATGGTATTGTAATTACTGGTCTTCATGGAAAACGGAAGCGCGCCGGCATTGATCTTGTCGGAGAGCGCCTGGGCCTCTTCCCTGGAACCCATGCCATTAATGACAGCCTCTCCTCCTTCGATCTTCTGCTGCACCACCGGATTGGAAATCCGCGTATCATCCATATAGATACCGATATTCCTGCCCAGATTGTCCTCTGTGGCCTTTGCAAACTTCTCCGTGCCGCGCTTGTCAAAGTGAAGCTCCACCTTATACTCCCTGGTATCCTGGCTCTGCACCACAGAGCTGCCGGCAACATCCCGGCCCTCCACCAGCACTTTGTGGTCTTCATCCTGAAAGGTCAGCTTTGCTGTCTCTCCCAGCTCTGCAATGGCCTCCTCGGGATTAAAGTCCTTTTCATCGGATTTCCACGGAAACCTGACAAGGATTCTGCCCTTCTTTTTTTCCACGGTCACTTCCCGGTCCAGGATGTTTTTTGCATCCAGACGTCCCTCCATGATGTTTCTGGCAGATTCCAGTTCGTCTGCCGTAGGCTTTTTCGTGATGCCCACCGGCTCAAACACAGCCTCCACGCCGCCCCGGATGTCAATGCCGAACCGCATATTCCGGATGCCTTTGATGTCTTCTCCACAGCCGAAAAAGGCAATGAAAAGAAAGACAGCAATGATTCCCAGTGCTATCCATATATGTATTTTTTTATTTTTCATGTTTTCCCTGCTTTCTGTTCTAATTTTACGCGATCAGATAAAAGGGAAACTTCTCTTCTTTCCGTCCTTATACTGGACAATAAAAATCCGTTCCATGGGGGATTGGTTCAGCAGAAAGCTGCGCCTGAAAAAGGCATAGACAGAAGCCTTTGTCTCTCCGGAAAACAGAAAAACAAGGGCACAGGAAAGTAAAAGGGCAGACAGAGGAAGGAGCCTGAGAAAAAGATCCTCCTCTCCCTTATTTTTTCCGAAACAGAGACTTGAAAATGTCTCTTCTTTTTGAAGACCGGCGGACTGCTCTGTATGGACAGTCCGGGTAATGGCAGTCTAACCGGATACGTCTGTCGATCCTGTTCCTGCATCCCTGTTCTCCTGCCTCTGGGAAAAAATAAAAAAGAAGCACAGTACACAAAGAAAAAATGCAATACCATAACAAACACGCTGCATCTTTTTCATGATTTGCTGTCCTCCAGTCCGTAAAGCCTCATATGTTATGAGGAATCTTAGCACAAAGTATGATTTCTGTCAATCATTCCGTCACATTTTTTCGCTGCCTGCATATCCTAAACCAACGAACTGCCATGAGGTTTTACCTATGAACTATTTTCCCATAAAAGCCATGCAGACAGACCACCCGGATGAAGGCCGTCTGAGGATTTCCGTGCTCTCCGCGATCAGGAATACCCCCATTGAAAACGCCACAATAGATATTCTCTACACGGGAGAACCATCCTCTGTTATTGATGAGCTGAAAACGGATGCCAACGGACTGACACCGGAGATCACGCTTCCCGCTCCGCCCCTGGAATACAGTATGGAACCTTCTGAGTACCAGCCCTACGCAGAATACACCTTCCACATTGAAGCCGAGGATTTCGAGCCGCTGGACATTTCCGGCGCGGAGATCCTGCCTGAGGTCACTGCCCTGCAGACCGCAAGGCTCCAGGCCCAGACGCCGGAGAACACCTTTCAGAATATTGTCATTCCGGCCCACACCCTGTTCGGCACATACCCGGAAAAAATACCCGAAGACGAGATCAAACCCATGGACGAATCCGGGGAGATTGTTCTGAGCCGGGTGGTCGTGCCGGAATTTGTGGTGGTACATGACGGCGCCCCCACAGACCCCACTGCCCAGAACTTCTATGTGCGCTACCGGGATTACATTAAAAATGTGGCATCCAGTGAGATCTACGCCACATGGCCCACAGAGACGATCCGCGCCAATGTGCTGGCTATTATGTCCTTTACCCTGAACCGGGTCTACACGGAGTGGTACCGGAATAAAGGCTATGACTTTACCATCACCTCCTCCACTGCCTTTGACCACAAGTGGATGAACGGAAGGAATATCTTTGACAGCATCTCCCGGGTGGTGGATGAGCTGTTCGCTGATTATCTCTCCAGGCCTGGCGTCAGACAGCCCATTCTCACACAATACTGTGACGGACAGCGGGTGACCTGCCCGAACTGGATGACCAAATTGTAATAACCACTAACGACGATATCAATGTCCTGGTCAAAAAACGGTGCCCTGATTTTTCAGCAGGCATCCGGCTCCGCAGCGGGAAATGTGAACAGCTTTCCATAAAAAAGAATCTAAACTTTATCTACTCATTAACAAATGACAAAAGAATACTTAATATCTTCTTCTGCACTGATATGGGAAGCATCTTCCACATCACTGCCCCAGCTGTCAATTCCACCAACGCCTCTCACTGCACCATAGACACATAAAACCGTTCTTCTTGCCGGCGGCAATTCCTCATGGTGTGTTGCGTTTTCTATCTCTTCTGCAGTATAAGGCAGGCAGGAGAATGCAAATGCTTCGTCTGTTCTCTCAATTCGGAGTATCTGTGGGGAAATATCTGCTCTGCTGTTGTCAAGGCTTGTATGTCTTGTAACTTCCACCCAGTCCGTATCCATATGCATTCCACACTCCTGCGGAACAAGGTACGGTGTCAGGCTTAAATCTTTTACCTCATAGATACCTTCCGATGCTCCCGCTTTTCTGTCCGGATAAGTTTCCCCAGACAGACCTTTGTATAAATATTTTTCTGCAAGTGTCGGCATGATAAATCTCATTCCGAATGCCGGAAGCTGCGGCAGACCTTTCACACCAGCGTAATGAACCTCTACATTGATTTTTCCTGTTCCATTTACCGTATAAGTAACTTTTACTGTGGCAGAAGGATTTGTAATTGTTTCGTATGTATATCTCACGACAATCTCATCAGCAGTCACATCTCCACCATAGCAGTTATTGTCAGGAGCATACTGTTTCTGCACTACTCCGTCCATGATAACCTCTACTCCTTTACAGTCCATGAACATATCCGCTGCAAACCAGCTTCCGCTCTTGATATGGAACTTACTTCCTCTGTCATTATCGGTCAATGCTCTCCAGAAGGTCGGCTTCGGACAACGATACAGCCACTCATAGCCATTTTTCACGATGGATTCCAATCCTCCCTGCGCATAGGAAAAGATATAACCAAAACCTTCCCCATGTACGCCAAGTGTATAATCTCCATATACTACTCTTAATTTACTCTTATTTGTATAAACCATAGTAATACCTCACTTCCTGCATTGCTGGCTTTTCCTGACGGTCTGCAAATACGATTCCGTTGCCTGAAAACTCATAGTCTGATGGTCTGTCGTCAAAATCGCCACCGTACCGCAATACTTCTTTTCCTGTCACTGCATCCTTTACCAAGAGAGCCTGATCGATAAAGTCCCAGATAAATCCGCCCTGGTACATTTCATATCTGTCTATGAACTTCATATAAGTACCAAGTCCACCCATGGAATTACCCATGTCATGCATGAACTCGCACAAAAGATACGGTTTTTTCGGGTTATTGCTTAAATATTCTTCCACTTCCGCAGGCTTTGCGTACATTCTGCTCTCTATATCGGAAATCGTATCTTCATACGCCCTGTTGTAGAAGGAGCTTTCATAATGAACCAGACGTCCGTCCTGTTTTTCCTTGAAGTAGGTATTCATGGCTTCAATGTCATCGCCTGCATAAGATTCGTTACCCAAAGACCAGAACAGGATGGAAGTATGATTTTTAAAGGTTTCAAAATTGTTCCTTGCCCTGTCAATCACAGCTTCTATCCACTGAGGGATAGAGCCAGGTACATTGCAGGACGGTTCAATCGCACCGAGCTTCTGGAAAGTTCCGTGGCTTTCCAGATTGGTTTCTGCCATCACATAAACGCCTGCTTCGTCACACAGATAGTACCACGGAATCTGATCCGGATAATGGCAGGTACGCACTGCATTGATGTTGTTTCTCAGCATACAGTTAATATCAGTAACCATTTCTTCCATACCTATACATCTTCCGGTCTTGGCACTCCACTCGTGACAGTTTACGCCGGTAACGACCAGACGCTTTCCATTCAGATACATGACCTTATCGATCATTTCCAGTCTTCTGAAACCAATGTCATACGGAACAACTTCTAATAACTTGCCATTCTCGCTTCTAAGCTCCACAAACGCATGATACAGATACGGACTGTGATTATCCCATGCCTTGATGTTTTCTGCCTCTGCACTTATCTTGCCTGCAAGACTTCCATTATTTTCTTCCAGTACAATGCATTCCTCCAATATCTGCATTCCTTCCCTGTCCTTTAAAACTAAGCGGGCATTTACTTTCTGGCCTTTTGGAGCAGATACCTTCATCGTCACAGATACTTTACCGCTTGCATTGTCCTGATTTAATACCGGATGGAACCATACATCTTCCATATGAATGTCCGGTACTGCTTTTAAGGTAACATTTCTGAAAATTCCAAAAAAACGGAAGAAATCCTGATCCTCCAGAAATGCTGCGGTACTCATCTTGTGTACCTGCACCGCTAGCACATTTCCCTTTTGTCTGATATATGGTGTCAGATCAAATTCAGACGGTGTGAAGCTGTCCTCCGCGTATCCCACAAACTGACCGTTGAGCCATAGGTACATTGCCTGCTCCACGCCTTCAAAGCAGATACGGATTCTGTTGCCTGTCATTTTTTCATTTAAATCAAATCTTTTAATATAAGAGCCTACAGGATTATATTCTGCCTCCGAAAACATTCCCGCTTCATCTGCGGTACTTTCCATGCTGTAAGCTCCTCTGTGGTACTCTTTTCCTTCCCACGGATACATAGTATTGATATAACGGATATTATCATAGCCTGACAGTTCGATATGTCCCGGAACCATGATTTTGTCAAAACCGGATGCATCAAAGTTTTCTTCAAAGAAGTTCTCCGGTCTGCTCCCTACATTCCTGCTGAAAGAAAAATCCCACTGTCCGTTTAAAGACTGTGTAAGACCATTATCTTTCTTTTCCACATCTTCATAATCCGTATAGTAGCCATGGTCGCTGTGTGCGTCCAACTGATTTACCCGGAACACTTCCGGATTGTCCAACCATTTTATGTCAGCGTTCATAATTATCCTCACTTTCCATATTGCCCCTACAGTAAACTTTTTGGACTATCTTGCTATTATTTCTGCACATTTTCTTTTAACTTTTTGTTTGCGCCTTCCACATTTAAACAAGAAAGAATTACTGTAATAATAATATCAAATATGAATGGCAGCCACAGGTACATAAAATACATCATGCTGATACAGCTGGCGGGCTGAACCGCATTATCAAGGTTAATATATCCGCTTACATCAAGCATCCAGCCTGAAAGTGCAATACCAATACCTCCGCCAAGCTTTACACCTAACGAAGTACAAGAAAACATGGAACCGTCAATTCTCTTTCCGCTTTTTAAATATGTATGTTCCGAACACTGTGCAATCACAGCACTCATATCACCCTGCCACGGTCCTTCCCCAAGGGATGTAAGGACTGTGAAAAATAACATCAGCGGAATACTTCCCATATATCCTGCAACTGCTACTATCAGACGGCATACCGTTGCAAACGCATAGCTGTATTTGTTTAACTTATACATTCCTTTCATCTTTGCAACCAGGGCAGGTGTAATTGCAAGTGCAAGGATTAATGGAATATTTATTGCCCATGAGAATACGCCATACAGATTCTTATTCAAAAGCACATAAGTCATAAAATAGATACCAACATTTACCATTGCTGCACGCAGCTGCTGAAGAATGTAGATGATGCAAATCATTGCAAAATATTTATTGCTGAAAAGAAGTTTTACCGTCTGCACAAAGGAAAGCTTATCATCTTCCTCTCCCACTGGACCATCTTCTTTCAGTTCTTCATCTGGAAGCTCCTTAACAGAAAATACAGCAAGTGTATTGGTAATAACGCCCACAATACAGTATATAAATGCAATCGTTCTCCATGCTGCTGCATTGTTACCAAGCATTTCCACTGCTCCGACGGTAATGGACTGAATTACCAGGCTTGTACCAAAGGAAAACATGAAACGGAATGAACCCATCTGCACACGCTCTTTACTGTTCTTTGTTACCAGTGATGTTAATGCTGCATACGCAATATTGTTTGCTGTATAGAATACTGCGTTGAGCAAAGTATATGCGATAAAGAACCATGCGTACTGTGCGGTCTGGCCAATATTGGTAGGAATCGCAAACACTCCAAACAGTGTAATGGCACAACCAAAGAATCCATAAAACATCCATGGTCTTGCCTTACCCATTTTGCTCTTTGTTCGGTCAATCATTGTACCGAAAAATATATCTGTAACACCATCAAATAATTTTGACACTGCAATCAGTGTACCTACAATACCTGCATTTAATCCCACTGTGTTCGTCAAATAAATCATAACAAATGAGGATAAAAATGCGTATATTACATTTCCTGCAATATCTCCTGAGCCATAGCCCACCACATTATACCATTTCAGGTATCTTTTTTCTTCCATCTTATTAATATGTCTCCTTCCAACGTTTCTAGTCATGCCTTTTCTTGCTTGGATATTATAAAAAAATAAAGATATTTTTCCTATATCATAAATTGGACAAAATATGCACAAAATGGTAAAATTACGGTAAGAAAGTAAATAGTATTACAGAATTTTAGCCATTTTCAACATACATTTTTTGAAGCATCAGATAAGGAGGACCAAATGTATACCAACAAGGCATATTTAAACAATTCGCTCATCGATATAAAGGACAAAACCAAGCCCTTAATCGTTACCAGTTGCGGGACATACAAACTCTATACTCGTTCTGTTTTTTATACCTTGCGTCCCAAAGGTCGCATTGATTTTCAATTACTTTATATTGTATCCGGCAAAGCCCATTTTCACTTTAATGGAAAAGAAACGATTGTTCATGCCGGGCATATGGTACTCTACCGCCCGAAAGAACCGCAGCAATACGAGTATTACGCAGAAGATCAGACCGAAGTATACTGGGTTCATTTTACTGGCAGTAATGTTACCAATCTGCTCCGTTCTTATGGACTTACAAACGATAAAAAAGTTTTTTCCTGCGGTTCCAATCTGGAATACCAACAACTTTTTCGTGCGATGATAAACGAATTGCAAATGTGCCGGGACAGCTATCAGGAAATATTAGAAATGTATTTACGACAAATCTTTATCAAATTACAGAGATACTTCAAAACCTCCTTAAAGATAGACAATGCTCATGCTGTTGAAGAAATAGACAAGGCCGCTTCCTTTTTCAACGAACACTACAACGAGCCAATCAACATTGATGAATATGCAAAGGAACATCATGTAAGCACCAGCTGGTTCATCCGCAACTTTAAAGTATGTACGGGTTTACACCTATGCAGTATATTCTTTCCAAGCGAATCTACAATGCAGAGATATTGCTTCAAAATCCCCGCTATAATATTGCTGAAATTTCCCGTATTATTGGTTATGATAATTCTCTTTATTTTAGCCGTATTTTCAAAAAAGCCAAAGGAATGTCTCCTTCTGAATATCGCAAAAATATAAATAGTTAAAAAAGAGGAACGGTTATCAGCAGGCAACAAGCCACGCTGATGAGCGTTCCTTCTTTTGCAATGACGGAAGGAAACCGGAACATTATGCATCCTGAAAGATTTCCTTGGGGGGATCATCAAGGAAATGATGGAAGCTGTGGGTTTCATGGACAAATCGATGTGCCACAAGATATACGTTACTCCACGTATACGGGATTCGTCAGTGCAATCCTACAGTCTTCCAATCCGTAATAGCTTCCGAACAGTTCCGCACGCAGCCATTTTTCCGGTACTCTTACCCTACGAATACAGGAAACACCTGCCGGAAATCGATCCACTTCATTTCCGTCGGCAATCAGGCGAATCTCCCCGGCGCGAACCTGCTTCTTTTCCCAGACACAAGGCAATACATCCGACTGAATCTGTAAATACAGCTCCAGTTCTTTTTCACCCGCCGGAATAATTCCCCCGCAGGGGATCGTTCTTCCTCCCGTAACGGCTTCCATAGTCAGAAGAGGGCCTGCAGTCAGGCAGATGTTTCCACCTCTGACGGCATCCATAACTGCTTTCACTGTCAACTCTTCTTCCGTTCCCACCCAGGTATAGCAGCAGGGAAGGCAGTCATCTTTATGCCAGTCCCGTCCAGTCATGGCAGTGATTCGATAGCCTTCTGACAGAAGTTTATCCCAGAGTCCAAAAGCTCGCAGACTCTGCAGACGGTGGGGCGCATAGTTCCGGCTCCATACCTCTATATAATCGGGCAGAGACCAATCCTTTATCTGAAATGCCCAGTGATATCCGGTATTAATCGGATCGGACAAGGAAAAAGGATGGGCAATGCCCACAATTCCGCCGTTTTTATGAATCGATTGGATGGCCTCGTCTATTTCATTCGGCTTTACGTCTCTCCAGTCCGTATAGCCGTTCTCCTCCAGTACCACCATGTGGCCGTAATAAGTCGTCCACTCCAGTCCGCGAACCGGAAGAATTCCCTGCTCTCTGGCCACTTCAATCAGTTCGGGTGTACCGGAGGCGGTGTTGTGATCTGTGAGGGCCAGCGCCCGGTAGCCATTCATCTTTGCAGCCTGCACCAGTTCCTCCACGGTAAAAGTTCCGTCGCTGTGACAGGTATGCGTGTGAAGCTCAACCGGATACCAACGCATCGGACACCCTCCCTTCAATAATCAGTCTACCTTCACATTTCAACGTGCAGACTGCATGCAGGTGAATCATGCCCTCCCACACTCCTGCCACCCTGGGTGGGCATACAAACCCGGGGGCAGCTTTCATCTTGGTAATCTCATGTACTTGGTTTTTCTGCCAGCAGTGAGCGTTTCCCAGATAACTCCCGTCTTTTGACAGAGAAATCGTGATTAAGTTTTTCAGAGGGCCGATGCTTTCCGGAGAAATCTGGTCATACTCCAAACCTCTTCCATCATAATATCGGCGGACAGCCCTGTCTATCATGGGGAGGCAGGCCTCCGGTTCTGTCAGTGCATCTGGTTCAAAACTGAAAAGAATCCGAATGCTTATAACCTCCTCGGGACACTCAAAAGAAAACCTCACATTGGTTTTTGAATCTTCCGGTTTCCACCGGTAACGCTCTCTGAGAAGAATCATAACGCTTTTCCTTCCCGGCGCAGCATGAGGGCCTCTTTCAGATTTCGGGTAGTGATGTTGCGTATTCCCATTCCCAGCAGCTGGCGGATTCGGACAGGTTCATTGACCGTCCAAGCGGAAATCCCAATCCCATTTTTCTTCATTACAGAAAGAAAGCTTTCATTGAGAAATTTTTCGCAGATATTTACAGTGCTGATTCCGCAATCCCGGCAGGCAGCTACCAGTTTTTCGGCTGTACTCTCCGTGCTGATATCTTTCGGATGGTACGGACCAATATCCCCGCAAATGTCCGGAATACATTCTTCCACATTCCAGTAGACCTCTACCTCCCTCCAGGAGCAGGGTTCCGCCATCCGCAGAGGTCTAACACTTCCGGAATACAGAATCTGTTCCGGGGACAGCCCGCACTCTTCTGCCAGTCTCAATACCGGCAGTTCTAGTCCATATTCTTTTAAATCGCAGTTCATACGCATTTCGGTATGCTTTCTCATAACCGTAAAAACACTCCGGAGACTGACCGCCCCGCCGTCAGTCTCATCATGGGCGATAACCAGGTTATGGTCCTTGTCCCTACGCACATCCAATTCCAGGATATCCGCAGAGGTGGTCAGTACATAATAAACAAATTCCATACTGTTTTCACAGGTTCCGTCTGCACCGGAATGTGCTGTAATCCATGTTATTTCATTCTTCACTTTATTTACTTCTCCCAATCGTTTTCTTTCAGATTTGAGTAGATATATACAGCAGCAGATACTGAGCAGATTAGGAACATGATCACAGACAACGCCGCAGACCGGTTATAGTCCATGTATCTGTTAAACTGATCATACAAGGAGATGCCCAGCATCTTCGGTGCGTTCCCTCCCATCAGGTAAGGGGTGGTAAAGGAACTCACGTTGGACATGAACACAAAAGTAGCTGCTACCACCACATCCTTTAAAGACAAGGGAAGGATCATATTCCAAAAAATTCTCAGTTTGCCAGCACCCACATCGCTGGCTGCCTCGATAATGGAATCGGGGATTCCGCTAAGGCCCGCTGCAATCATCATAGCAGCAAATGGAATATTGAACCACAGATTCATGGTGATAATTCCACTAGCGTGATACATCATTCCCATATTGATATCCACACCGAGAAGCTGTCCAATCCGGTTAATCAGGCCACTATCACGGATAATAGTAATCATGGCGTACACAGCACACATGGACGGCACAAAGCGGGGCAGAAGGTACAGCATACCAATCGTTTTGGAAATTCTTGATTTTATGAATCTCAGATACAATGCCAGCAGATAAGCTACCGCAATAGCAGTCACCACTGTCACTGCCACAATATAAAGGGTATACATCAAGTTATTTCTCTGAGCCTTGTCCGTAAAGAAATAGGTGTAATTGGCCAAGGTAAAATCTCCTGTCTCACTGTTCTGAAAGCTTTGAATCACGGCAGTCACAATCGGGTAGGCCACCGTCAGTATCACCACCAGGAATGCCGGAAGAACCATCACATAAGCCATCAAATTTTTTTTCAGATTTTTACTCATATATCAATCCTTTCCTGAATTATCCCAGTGTTCCAATCTCGCTGTCCCAGCGGGCATTGAAATCAGTTCCCAAATCTCCGATGGACATGATGCGGAAGCTGCTTACATCCAGATTCATAACATCCTCATATCCGGTCATATCCAGATTGCTTGTATCTACCAGAGGAATAGCCGCCATCTCTTTTACCAAAATCTCCTGGGCAGCGTCTGTCAGCATATAATTTATAAACACATAGGCTCCTTCCTCATTGGATCCAAACGTAGGTATTGCCAGAGACTGGAGCGAACCGGTAAATGAAGGATCAATCTGAGAAATCTTGATAGTGTCTTTCAAAGTTCCCTCTGCTCTCTGGGACAGCACCATGTCGGCCCACATAGGACAAATATCGATTTCACCCTGATTCAGCAGATCCAATGCTCCCTGGTTCTTGTTAGGGTATACAATACTTCCACCTGAAGTATACATATACGGATGCATGTCTGTCAGGAGCTGGAATCCCTTATCCCACTGTTCTTCCCAGCTGGGATCATCAGAAGTTATAGCCTCTTCAGGCAGTAAGTTGTATACAACGGTACGTGCAAAGGAATCTCCTGCTCCACCGGTTCCAGGTGCATTGTAAGCGAAACGGCCTGGATTTTCCTTCATCCAATTAACCAGCTCATCCATGGTTGCCGGCGGAGTTTCCACCACCTCGGAATCATATGCCAGAACTACAGTGGTTCCTCTGTAGGGCTGTACATAATCAGCAGCTACACTGCTCTTTCCGGATACTCTCTCCGCATTGGGAATCTTGGAATCATCCAGCTTTACAAATGCTTCCTCTCCCATCCTGGCAATTACAGCAGAAAGATCATCACCACCCAGATCTACCAGGTCATAATCCGTATCTGTCTGTTTTGCCTGATAAGCGGCAGCCAGCATATCGGTCATAGACTGAGTCCCCGTACCGCTCAGCATAAACTGCAGTTTGGCAGTATACTGATCCGCATAGTCGGAGTTATTGTTGAAATCCTCAATCAGCGCCTCATATACCTGACGTACATTATCAGAACCCGTTGCCCAGATAGTTACGGTGGATTTCTCTCCGGCTGCGGAAGCCTCGGAAGTCTCTCCCGATTTTCTAGATTCGCTGCAGCCTGCCATGCATGCTGCCAGCACACCGGCCATTGTCAGTGCCAGTAATGATTTTACTTTCAGTCTTTTCATCTCTTTCATCCTTTCTACTACAATATAAAAATACCGTTTCCTGTGCCGCTGAAATATTATGCAAATCAGGCTCTTAATGGAAACTGCGCAGACTTGCTGATAGTCAATTTCACTTTATTACCTTCCTTCTGCTGATCACCCATCTCACGATTTACATAACATTTGACTATCTCACTGCCCACCTGAACCATAAGCAGTACATAATGGCCCATCAACATAATAGTACTTACCGTTCCCTCAATTTCACCCTTTTCGTTATCCACCAGCAGATTCTCCGGCCGTACCGCGATGGTGTAATTGTCTTTCTTGATGAAGTTCATCTCTCCGATAAAGGATGCCACATGGAGAGTTGCCGGCTGATCATAGATCTCATCCGGTGTTCCCACCTGATCGAACTTCCCTTTATTCATAACCACAATTCGGTGAGAAATAGCCATAGCCTCTTCCTGGTCGTGAGTTACGAAGATTACAGTGATTCCCAGACTACTCTGGATTCTTTTCAGTTCCTCGCGCATTTGCTGACGGATTTTGGCGTCAAGTGCGGAAAAAGGTTCGTCCAGAAGCAAAAGGGCCGGTTTCAGAAGCAGGGATCTGGCAATGGCAATACGCTGCTGCTGGCCACCAGACAACTGTCCGGGATATTTTTTCTCGGTCCCGCACATGGAAACCAGCGCCAGGATCTTTCTGATATCCTCATCCATAGTTTTTTTCGGAATCTTGCGAAGCTTCAGACCGAATGCCAGATTCTCATATACAGTCATATGAGGCCACAGGTTATAGCTCTGAAAAACCATGGCAGTAGGACGGTTTTCCGGGGGCAGATTCACGATGGACTGTCCATCAATGAGAATATCGCCGGAAGTCACATCCAGAAATCCCCCAATGGTCCGGAGGATTGTGGACTTTCCACATCCGGAGGGACCCAAAAAGGTCACGATCTCGCCCTCATAAATCTTCAAGTTGATATTTTCAACGCCGTCTCCGTTATCATAATGCTTGGTCATATCTTTAATTTCCAGTTTTACTTTCCGCTTCTCTGCAGCAGTACCAGCCGCTGCGGCCTTTTCGCTGCCTGTCATCGTATTGCTCATGAATATCTTTCCTCCCAAAACTTTTCTTATTTCATCTTAAATCCACCGGCAATGGCCTCTGGTCCAATGAATTTTCTCATGAGAATAATCATCACCGCAGAGGGGATAATCAGCAAAATTGCAAATACCGCACCAATCTGAACGGCGGAACTGTCAAGCACAATTCCATACATTGCTACGGGCATGGTCTGAATTCGGGCAAGCCCCACCAACATAGTTCCCTGTGCCTCTTCCATAGACCCCAGGAAGGTATACAGCGTCGCCACCGCGATTCCCGGCATTGCCATGGGGAAGGTTACTTTAAAAAAAGTACGAATCGGGCCTGCTCCCACATCACGGGCAGCCTCTTCCTGCTGCCGGTGTACGTTGCGGAACGCGTTGGAAGGCAGCCATACCATAAACATCATGGAGTTAATCATATGGATAATAATAACGCCCGGATACGTACCCATCAGACCATATTTATAAAACAAAACTGCGATGGAAGTATAGATTCCCAGTTTCGGAAATGCATTGGTTAAAAGGAACGACAACATAAAAATTTTTCGTCCCCGATACTTAAACCTGGCAATGGAATATGCAGCCGGAATACAGAAAACCATAGAAATAATTGTGGTGGCAATGGCGACAATAAAGGACTGAATCATAGAAGATACCAGGCTCTCCTGTCCAAAAACATACCCCCACCATTCAATCCCCCACTGTTCCGGCAGGACATGCGGTACATTGTACTCATTTGCAAAAGCCAACATCAGCATGTTGAGCAGCGGACCGTAAAAAAACAGGACAAATACTGCAAGCAGGACAAATTCCAGAAATTTGCGTCTTCCCACCGCATGATAAAACCGCCGTGGATTCAACATTTTGAACATAAACTTTCTCCTCCTACACAGGCCTGAATTGAAAAACTCTTTTCAGGTCTGTGTTTCCTGTAGTTTTTAAAACAGGTAAATTCAAAAACTCCCTCAGTTCATTTGGGCGGCCTTTGAACTCACGCAGCAGAGCAGCTCCTTGGGATATCCGTAAACTATGATAACTCCCGTACTGCTCGGCAATCTAGCATATTTTTGTTAATAGCATATTAATATCAGGTAAAACGCCGATAGGTTTCCTAATATTCGGATTTTTAAAATGGTATATTCACAAAAGCCTTTTCCTGTAACTTTAGCTACCGTACTCTAAGCTGCTGCAAGATGAAAAATACATAGATGCATTTACAGAGTCACATATTCGTCAGAATGGATTTGATGCACGAAAGAGTCAATATATATGGAAAAAACGGTATAACACTGTCATGCTATACCGCTATCCTAAATTTAAAAGTATTCTTATGGAATCCCTACAAAAGGGGTTGGCAATCCTCCGGGGAGATATCTACAAAGCACAGTAACACCGGACCAGTCCGAGTAATATAATCCGCATGTAATTCCGGCACAAACTGGTAGGCATTCTTACTGTTCTATTGTAAAAGAGGAATATATCAAGTGCAACAGTTCTAAAACACTGCGGAAATATTGTTTATCTTCTTTCTTTTTCCCGTTGTACCAAATGATTTCTCCCTGCCAGCTGCTGTTTCTCCGATAATAAATGTAAATCAAATAGCTGGATTTTTCACTACTGGATCTTCCAGCTGTTCTCCTGGACTTTGTGTTCCCCGCCTCTGCCGAAACACTTTTTCTGTTTTCCTTTTGGAAATCCCGCAGCTGTTCAGGTCCATCCCACAGAAAGCTGCTCCCATCCAGTATACGGTCCATTTTTAAGACCGCATCCACCAGGCCGTTATATGCGATCTTTTTCTGCGAAGGAAAATGCTGGACCTCTCCACGCAGCTGACCATTCTTATATTCGTCTATTTTCAGGGAAAAAATCTCCATCTTTCTTTCCTCCTCCAAATACTTTTTTCTGTCAGAAAGACCAGAAGCAGTACTCGTAAAAGCACTGCTTCTGGTCAAACATAAATATCCTTTTGTTTACGCCAGTTATAATCTTTCTTTCCGCTGTTTCCGGTTATCAATACCGGCTGCCAGACAAATGCCCAAACATGAGATTCCCAGCAGACTGCCAAATAAGAACAGATGCGTGGTGTCTCCTGTCTTGACTGTATCTGCAGGCTGCTTCACCGCTGGTTTCCGAGGGGAATCCTGTTTTGGCGGCTTAGGAACCGCATCATACGTATTCTGAAATACGATATCCCGTTTTTCTCCTGTCATCCCGGCATCCGTATGTGCTGCCACTGCCGCTTCCAATCCGCCGTCTTCCGCGTTTGTCACAGTCACTCTTACATAATAAACGGTTTCATCGTAATGTCCCCGTTTATGGCTGCCGGCCTGCTGGCTGACCTTATAGCCGTATATGCCTGGGCTGCTGTAAGAAATAGCGGGAAAGGCGGATGTCCCCTCCCCTGTAATCTTTAATGTATCATCCTTTGGCACAGGAGCCTGGTCCAATGCCGAAAGTTTCACCGTATAGGTTTCATCCTGTGCAGGTATCTCACCAGACAGTTCCACACTGACAGGTATCTTTACTTCTGCATTTCCGGCTCCAAAAGCTGAAACCGGAAAAACTGTCAGACACAGAACTATAAGCATGAGCACTGCAGGAAATCTTCTGATCTTCGTTTTCATCTCCTCCTTACACTTCTGGTCCATATGGTGCCATAACCGCCAAAAGGACGGTCCTCGCTTCGGTAAACTCCGAAGAGCAGGTTGACATCGCCAGGATCTGTGAGAACTCTTTTGTGGAGCCAATCTGCTCCATAGTATCCGTATGGACATGCATGGCATTCTTTTTCACAAACTCGATCAGCCCACTGTTATCCGTCTTCCACCGCTGCGGTGTAAAGATTGCCTCCTCCGATGCTTTCACACGCAGGCAGGCAAATATCTTCAGCTTGTATGTACGGTCCGGGAGCATAAGCTCCCCGGTGGTGTTCTGGTCAAAAAACACCTGGTCTTCATACAGATCCAGATCACCAAGCATCTTATGATCCGCCATATGATGCCCGTACAGCAGGGCATACGGTTCCCGGAACTCATTGTCACATCCGGAATCCAGGAAAATACTCCCCGCCATTGCAAAGTTCCCATACACATCCGTATTAATATAACTGAGATTATCTTTCCCCTGAAGGATCGGTTGATCGATGTTTGTATGATCCAGTGTCAGCCATGCACACACATCCGGATTGACCGCCCGCAGTTCCTCAAAAGAAGCACCCCCATCTTCCGCAGTATCTGGTTTCAGCTTTAGCAGTTCAGACTGTACGTCATCCACGGCAGCATATATCTGCGCATTATCCCATAATGCATATCCGGAATAAAGCCCCGCAATAACCAGGAAAAAAATCACTGCTGCACGGACCATGACATCTGCCGTTTTCAAAAATACTTTTGAGGCTTTCATGCAGCCCTCCCTGCCTTTACCATGCTTTCATTAATCACTGATCCTGCGCTTTCTGATCACCATGATAACTGCCAGTGCCAGTGCTCCGGCAAATACTAAGATGTAAGGAAGGCTGTCCAGTTTGATTCCGGTATCGATATCGCCTTCTTTTGTGTTCGTAAATGCTGCTGTTGCTTCTGCACTACTGATGCTTCCGCTATCACCAGTCTTTTCAGTTGTGTAGCCTTCTGCTGCTGTCTCTTCCACTGTATAAGTTACTCCATAAGGCAGATTTGAAATACTGATGGTATCTCCATGTTTCAGATGGAAAACAGCAGGTTCTCCAACTTTTACCGTTGTCGGATTTTCTTCGTAAGAACCGCCTGTCACTGCATAAGAATCTGCATAATTTTTATCCTGTTCGCCTGTTAAGGTAACCTTGAAGGTAAAGTATTTATCCCGATCACCTAAGTTACCGGTCACTGTTTTGCTCACTTTTAAGGTACCAGCAGAATAGATGTTGGTGATCTCGTCAGATTTATCCGAGCCCTCATCTTCTGTATGTACGCCGGCGACCCTTAATTTTCCGTCCTCTCCCTGGATAACGGTTACGACCAGTTTGATATCTTTGCTGTAGTATGTAACACCAGCAGTCTTATTATCTGTTTCTTTCAGTGTGTAGGTATAGACACCGACTCTTTCATACACCGGAAGATTCACAGTGATTTCTGCGGTTGCACCCTCTTCTGTTGCAACACCTTCTGCAAATACTGCTCCTGTGACGGCTCCAAGTGCCGGAGCGCTGGCAGCTTCCCCATCTGTTACTACACCATCGCCCTGCTGGGTCAATGTGAAGGTTTCTGCTGGTGATATTGTCCCCTCATTGGCAGCTACATATTTTTTTGTAATCGTTACACTTGTTGCATCTGTGTTTGCAGGATCTTCTTCTGCTGCAAAAGCAGTCGTGCCCATACAGAGCATTGTCACTGTTGTAAGAAGAACTGCAAATAATTTTTTTGTCCTTTTCATAAAAAAGTACCTCCATATAAAATTTTTAATCTATATAAGCGTTTTCCGCCTATATACCACTTTAGGCTTATAGCGCCCGTCTGCGGAGGATTGTAATCACTTTCGCTTTCACATCCCCCAGTTTCACACAGCCATGATCACGGCTGTCTTCAGCCTGCGTCCGGTAGTCTCCTAAAACAAAAACGCAGCCCTTAGGAACCGTATAGGGATACTCCATCCCCTCCTTTGCATAGGTCGGGAAAAGGATCTCATTGCCCTGGACAGTCCCATTAACAAGCAGCGAGCCTGTGTCATCTAATGTGATCACATCGTTCTCTTTACCAAGGATCCGGGCGACTCTCTGCCGCCCTTCTGTCTCATAGATAACGATATCATTTTTTGATAATTCTTTTTGTAAACGGAATCCAATCAGAAGGTCTCCGTCCTTCACTGCCGGAAACATATCATTCCCCGAAGCCTGGGTGGCCAAAAACACCTGCGTAAACAGTAAAAAGCCGGTCACTGCTATTGCCAGAACCTGTCCTGACAGTCTGGCATAGCCTTTCCTTATTTCTGCCTGCTCCCGCCGTTTCCGGATGACCTGCGAGCATTCAGATGTCTGTTCGGTATGCATCATCCCTGCTCCTTTCTTCCTGATTCAGTATTCTGTTTATTCTTCTCGGAAATGAGTTCTGCCAATTGCTGTTTATATTTGCGAATCAGAGCATTACAATTTTTTGTATGCTCACGGAGCAATACATCATACCTTGTCCGCTCCGCACTGATGGCAGCTTCGTAGAGTTTATTTAATTCCTCCAGCTTTTTCCAAATCTGTGCCTCATCCACTCCGCCGATCAGGACTTTCCGAAATTTTACGGTCCGAAACCACTGTATAAGTTTCTCATGCTCACGGTTCACCGCCCGTCTATTTATATCGGTTTCTGTGCCGGTCTCCGGCAGAGTATGCTCTGTTTTCGCACTGCGGTTCTGTCTTTTTTGTTGTTTCATTATACGCTTTCCAGTCACTGCCCCTCCAACATTTTAAATGTAACGCCTTTTGCATTTACGGAAGATCAATACAGCCGTACCTGCAATGACAAGAGCGAATATCAGAATATATGGCAGGGAGTCCATATATACTCCGGTATCCGGAATAGCCTCTTTGTGATTGGTAACCGTGATCATGTTGTCATCTTTATTGATTGTAATAGCCATACTCTTGACAGCATTCTCTTTATTCCCGGACACTGAGACAGTGGATGCTCCATATTGGGCAGTGGTCACATACCCCTCTGCATTAGTCTCTGTCAATGTCAATTCCCCACTCACAGGAATACCAGCGATGGTATATGTCCCATCATTCTTCAGAGTGAACGAACCCGTCTTAACACCGGATGCATTGGTATAACTGTAAGTAAAGTTAAAGTCTTTCTGCACATCCCCCAATCCACCGGTTACTACTTTTTTAATAGTGATATCCCGTGTGGAAGGTGTATATGTATTTGTGATACTGATTTCCGGATTACTTGCCTGGGAGATAGAATACCCTAATGTCGCAACATGCTGCCAGTTACTTGTATTACCAATGATGACTTCACCGCTATCGGCGTCATAAGTAATGGTAGCTCCGTTGAGTTCAAACCCTTGCCCACTCTGGTTCTGTTCTGCAATGCTGTAAAAGTATACAGGGTTTTTCCACGGACCATTTATTTTGGTAACCTCCTCTGCAACTGCAGCTCTTTGTGATGCCGGCAGGGACTCTTTTGAAATAACAGCAACCCCGCCCTGTGTAAGTGTTGCAGCAAACAGAACATTTTGATCTCCTTCAATTTTTACCGGCCAATTAGTATGGCTGCATGTTGTCTCATGGTTTTTCACTCTAATTCCTATTTCTGCTGCCTTAACCTCAACGCTGCCTTCTCCGGTTTTTACCACATTATAATCAGAAATATTTTCGTTCTGTTCACTAACCGTATAGATGCCCGTGCCTACTCCCGTAACCTTCCAACGCCAGGTTACAGTTCCATCCTCACCCACGGTCTCCGTCCATGAATCTGTATTTTTAGTCAGCACGTACTCAGCAGTACCTGATGCTACAGTGATCTGGAAATTATCTGGAATCTGGTCTTTTTTAATTCCGACAAACTTCTTCTCAACCACTATAAAGTTGGGATCTTCCTCCGCAGATTCAGACTGTAAAACAGAAACCGATTTTTGAAGCAAAAGATCCGCAGATTCTAATGGTTCTTCCTCTTCAATCCCTTCCTCATCTAACGATGATGTATCCTGTACCTCCTGCCACCTTGCATACAGGTTTACAGCTGCGGTCTCGGTCACCCTTTTCTGGGAGAAGTCCGTGAATTTTTCGCCGTCCGTCTCAGAGTTGTACCAACCATCAAAAATACTGCCGTCCTTTTCCGGAGCGGCAGGTTCTGACAGCGCCTCCCCGTCTTGGATAATCTGACTGTCGTACAGCTCTCCTTCCGCATAAAAATTGTAGGTAATTGCCGGTGCAGGCTGCTGCACCATATTACCATCCATATCATCCGTATCATTGCCCACACTTGCAGCAAAAACGGGAACGGAAACGCTGCAGACCATTAACAAAGCGATGCAAATTGAGAAAATCCGCTTTAGTAATCTGCATTTCCCAGATGAATAATGATGATTCATACCCTAACCTCCTTATTTGTGTCTGCATATGGCAGCTATAAAGCCGGGCACTTGCTTACACATAAATTTCCAACTATTGTGCCAGTATTATCATTTTATTTTTGGCAATCATATAATTAGGATGTTGCATAATGCTCTTTCGCAGAGCTCAATATTCTGCGAGAGATACGCTGTTTTGCGGGATTTTCTAATCTTTTTGTAACCTTTGACGGCTCTTTTTGACGGCGTATGGATTTATATCCCATTCAGCTTTTCCATATTTTCACGTTTGAGTCTCAAAGAGGAATGAACATAACGCTCCAGTGTGATTCGTGGGTTGGAATGACCAAGGATCTCGGACAGACTTTTTAGTTCAAAACCAACCTCCACACAGCGTGTCGCAAAGCTGTGGCGCAGCGTGTGGAAATGTACTCCGCTGAGGCCGCATTCTCTTGTATAATGCGCCATACGGTATTGCAAAGTCCGGGGCTCCATATAACGGCCTTTCTCCCCGGTCAGGATATAAGCCGCCGGATTTTGCGCCTCCCATATTTTACAAAGAGCTGCAAGATCCTGATTTAATGGGATGATCCGTACAGATGCTCCGCTTTTCGGACGGTCGATCACGATCGCTGTTTTTCTGCCCTGTGTATCTTCCGGCTGTTTTAAACGCTGCATGGTCCTGCTTACCCGTAGCGTATGCTCCTTGAGAGAAAGATCCTGCCAGGTCAGAGCACAAAGCTCTCCGATCCTTAGTCCTGTATATAATGCCAAAAACACACCAAATTTACAGGTATCCATACCATTCAGCAAATAGTTTTTAAAGCGCTGCTGTTCATCATAAGACAAGACCCGCATTTCTTTTATGTTTTCCTTCGGATATACGATGTTCGGGGATTTGATGGAGCTATTCTGTTTTTGAGCATAATCTAACACAGAATGGATGACCACCAGGATATCTTTTACTGTTTTGGGAGCAAGTTTCTTTCTGTGGAACAATTCGTGGCTGAACCTTTCAATCTGGACTTCTGTAAAAGTTTCTGCCAACTGCCTCCCCAGTTGGGGCTTGATATGATTTTCCAGCATATTTTCATATTTTACTAAAGTAGATTTTTTTACCTTGCTCCGTTTTAATAAAAGCCATTCATCGCAATAGTATGAAAAGACTTTTTTTCCGTCTTGTTCCACTGCGGGCCGGCGTTCAATGAGTCCCATCTTGGCTTTGGTGACTTTTTCTTTCGCTTCACTGTAAGTCTTTCCGTAACAATATCCGTAATGAGGCCTGCCATCCAGAGCATCCTTCTTCAAATACCGTGCTTCCCACCTCCCATCCTTTCTTTTGTAAATGTTCTCTCCTTTTCTGCTCATGAAAAAAACCTCCTTTGAAACGTTCCTTCATTGCCTAACATAAAAATCCTCTGCAGACTGTCAAGTTTGACGGCATCTTTGACGGCGTTAAAGCTCTCCTGTACCGACTATTTGGAAAAAAAAAGTGAAAACACCTTTCTGAAGGCTAAAAAAATGGCTAGTTTCCGAAAAAAGCTCTCAAAAATGAAAATTATACCTTGAGAATTACGATTTTTTGTGTTATTCTAAAAGCATGGAGTATTGAGCTCTGCGAAATAGAGAATATATTTTTTTACACAAAGCAGGCAGATAAGAAAGAATCTATCTGCCTTTGATTCGGGAAGGTTGCCCCTAATAGATTACTGAGACGATTTGAACTCAGATCCCATCATAAAATTACTACAGATACCACACAGTTTCAATATTACGACATAGATCCCAAAGGCCGTATGAACATCAAAAAGTGTTTGAAAATTGCTTTCGGCAAGCTGTGCGTCACAATATAAGGTCCTTCTATGATAAAATGAAAATCATAGGAGGACTCTTTATAATGGCAAGACAAAAGAAACCCGTACACAGAGTGCAAATGACGGAAGGAAAACGGAACATTATTCATCAGTTTTTGGAGGAATACGATATCCAAACGACTGCCGTTTATGTCATGACAAAAGGATATGCAAAAACAGGCAGGCATATCCAAACATATCAGGATATGCCCGCCCGTTCGCAGCAGTGATTCAGTTTTTTTCTCGTTTTTGCCTCATTGCTGATTCTAATGAGTGCTAAATAAAGCGGCTCTCAAAAAAGAACCGCCTCTTCCTTTTTTACTTTGTCTCAATCGCCTTCTGTAATCTCAATTTTTCATTTGCCTTTTCTACATTTAATTGTGTTAATAGAAGAGCAACCAGGATATTGATCAACATTGGCAGCCACAGATACATAAAGTGAAGCATATTGATGCAAGACTGTGACTGAACTGCCAGCTGTCCATTAAATCCACCGAAGTCCAAAAGCCATCCAACGATCGCTGTTCCAAATCCACTACCAATTTTTAATCCCATAGATGTGCAGGAAAACATAGTTCCATCGATTCTCTTACCGTACTGCAGGAATGTATGCTCAGAACATTCAGCAACTAATGCATTTAAGTTGCCCTGCCAGGGAGCCATGCCAATTGCACCGATTGCAGTACCTGCTAACATAAGCGGAACATTTCCCATATAACCAGCAACAATTACAATTCCACGTCCTGCAGCTGCTATGAGATATCCAGAGAAGTTTAGTTTATAATATCCTTTGAATTTGGCAACCAAAGCCGGCAGGAATGCAAGACCAATGATCAATGCCAAGTTAATGGCACCGGAGAATGTCCCCAAAAGTTCTGCTTTTCCAAGTACATATGTCATGTAATAGATTCCCATGTTAATGATTGCTGAATAAGTCTGACGAAGAATATCTACTACAAGGATTACCAGGTAATATTTATTGTGAATCAACATTTTGATAGATTCGATCAGGCTGTATTTTTCTTCTGCTGTTTCTGTATCTCCATTACTGCGTTTTTCTTCTGGAAGTTCTTTTACAGAAAATACAGTAATTGTATTGGAAATCAGACCGATGATAGCATAGATGATTGCGATAGTTCTCCAACCAGAAGCTCCGCCGCCAAGTTTTTCAACAAGACCCACGGTAACTGTCTGAATGATAAAACTTGTTCCAAATGCGAACATGAAACGGATAGATCCCATCTGTACACGTTCTTTTCCATTCTTTGTAATCAGGGCTGTCAATGTAGAATATGCTATATTATTTGCTGTGTAGAATCCTGCATTTAGCAGTAAGTATGTAATAAAAAACCAGGCATACTGTGATGTCTTACCCATGGTAGTGGGTACGGAAAATGCTGCGATTAACGTGATAGCACAACCCAAATATGCCCCGAGCATCCAAGGTCTTGCCTTACCCATTTTCGTATGTGTCTTATCAATCATGGAACCAAATATAACATCTGAAATACCGTCCAATACTTTTGATGCTGCAATCAGCGAACCGATCACACCAGCATTCAATCCTACCGTATTGGTCAGATAAATCATAATAAAAGATGACAGGAATGCAAACACCACATTACCTGCAATATCTCCAGAACCATAGCCCACTTTGTTATACCATTTTAAATATTTCTTTTCCTCCATCGTATCCTCTCCTTCTCCCTCTAACATTTCTTTCTGACTGCTGATTCCATTGGAAGTCCTGTATCATAATCCAGCTGTCTTGGTTCATACTCTTCATTCTCTCTCTGCCTTGTATAACCTTCATTCTCCCAATTCGGTACAAAATCTTTTCGCCATGGCCGCAGACTCCACTGATACCCCCTGTACAGGTCTCTTGTGTTGTTCATATGTGCAATCAGCTTATCATGCATTGCATTCCTGACTTCTGTATAACTTTCATCGTTGATTAGGTTATTCATCTCATATGGATCTTTCTCCAGATCATAAAATTCATCACTGTCTAACAGATGAATGACCAGTTTATAACGTTTGGACATCACTGCTCTCATAATCTGCAAACCACCAAATCCATCATGATCAATCTCATATCTAGTAAATTCTGTGTATACTACATCATTGATTTCTTTGGATGGATCATAAATCTGCGGAAGCATGCTCTTTCCTTCCAGTAATTTCGGAATTGGAAGTGCAAAGTAATCCATGATCGTCGGAACAATATCAATATGGGATGCCATCGTGTCTACTACGCATCCCTTTACTCCGCCTTTGATGATCAATGGGATATTTGCCACTTCTTTGTATGCCGCTGCATTCTTTGAAAACAGCCTGTGTGCTCCTAACATATCTCCATGATCAGACGTGAATATGACCATCGCATGCGGTACTACTTCTTTAATCTTGTCCAATACCCGTCCAATCTCATAATCTACAAAAGAATTACATCCAAGGAATAAGGATAATCCATCAGAAGGCTGATTAATTTCATCTTCTGTCGCATGTAAATTCTTGCCAGACCAAAGCTGCTGCATTAATGGTTTCTTAGATAGATCATCCTGGAAATTAGGACAACTGTCAAACTTAAAACCATCGTACATATGATTGAACGGTTCTGGGCAGAGAGAAGGTCCATGAGGCTCGTCATAAGATACACTTAAGAAGAAGTCTTCATCTTTATACTCTTCCAGATATTTAATCGCACGATTTGAACAGCGGTGTGCATAAGTAAATTCTTCCGAAAAACCTTCTTTATATGCTTCTTTTGGATCTCTGGATTTCACTTTATCCTCATCACTTAATTCATTCAGATAAGTTTTCATATCATACCAGTAATTTGGATCCCAACCTTCTGGACATCGTCCATTTCCAAAATAATCCGAACCATCCAGGTGCCATTTACCAATGTAGCCACAATTAATGCCATTGTCGCACAGTCTCTGACCTACCGTTTTCACATTATCCCCCATAGCAATGCTGTTTGTTACCATGCCGTTGGTATGTGGAAACGTACCAGTGAAGATTGCACTTCTGGCTGGCCCACAGACTGGCTGGCAGGTATACGCATTCTCATAACGGATTCCTTCCTCAGCCAGGCGATCCAGATTTGGTGTCTTTATCCTTGGATTGCCATAGCATCCGACCATATCTTTTCTGGTTGTATCCGTCATCAGGAATATCAATTGTTTCTTCATGTTATATCCTCCTTCAATTTTACGTGTTATGGCCTATTCTGCTCATTCCTTGATTTTAATATAGTGCTTATATACCTGCATTTCCATATCTGATTTTGTGTTTTGCATGGACAATTCTGCTTTTCTATGCTATATTCTTCTTAACAAAAGGACATTTTTCAAAAGGAAGGAGGATTTTTATGATTAATGTTTCGGGGCATTTAAGAAATGAAAGACGTGCAACTGGATTTGCAGATGATTCAAGTCCATTATCAGTCAACTGTTGTGGTATGCAGGTTTTCAAAACAAAGGATTACTCTCAGAACCGTTCAGCGGGAAGAGTCGATTATCAGCTTATATATATTTACAAAGGTGCCGGACACTACTATATGAATAAGGAATGGCATGCTTTAGGTGCTGGAAATATCCTTCTTTTCCGTCCGCAGGAGCCTCAAACCTATTCTTATTATGCAAAGGAACATCCTGAAATATATTGGATTCATTTTACCGGTAGTAACTGTATAAATATCATCAATAAATACCAGCTACATAACTGCTATATCGGAGAACATATACTGCTAAAAACCCTTTTCCAGGAAACGATTATCGAATTGCAATTAAAAAAAGCATTTTTCGAAGATGTTGTCTTAAGTAATTTTCTTCAGATATTAGCCATCATCGCCCGCTCCCATCAAAAGATTCTCTCTCCATTGGAAAACGACTTTTCTATTGACCGACTTGTTATGCAGCTTCACCAACGCTATAAAGATAACTGGAGTGTTGAATCAATGGCGAAATATTGTAAATTAAGTGTCGGCTATTTTTCTCACATATTCAAAAAACGGATGGGCGTTGCACCAATGCGTTATCTTACTGAACTTCGAGTTGAAAAAGCCAAAGATCTAATTGCAACAAATACAATGTACCTGTCAGACATTGCACCTATGGTAGGTTTCCCCGATCCACTTTATTTCAGCCGGGTATTTAAAAAGACCACTGGAATTCCTCCAACAGAATTCCAGCAGTCATTGCTAACTTCGAATACTCCCGAATGGTGGTCTGAAAAATAATCGAAGCATTTTTATTATTTTTTTACCATAGCTCCCAGTTGCATGATCAACTCATACCACTGGTCAAAAAATGTTTGATATCCTTTGCAGAAATAATTTCGATACATCCCTTCATTTTCATGTGGTTCCCGATTCCGCATGCAGCCTCCACGGCATAACCTGAAATATTTACACTTCCTGCACTCTTCATCCAGCTTAAGCGAACGATCTATAAATCCGATCTGTTCACGTTTTTCATCAATCTGCGAAAGGATATCTGCATTTAGGTTGCCAAGATAAAAATCATCCATTACATAAAAATCGCACGGATATACACTTCCATCCGCCTCTACCACATACTGCACGCCACAACTTCCTCGCTGCTCACAGGATTCAGCCATATAACCTGCCGCCAGTCCCACATAATTTTCGAACTGCCGAATATATGGATGGCATCCATTTTTTAAATCCTGATACCACAATCCAAACAGTTCTGAAAGGAACTGCCCATATTGTTCCGGCGAGATTGAATATGGTGTTTTTCCATGTCCTTCTCCATATGGATCCAAACAGGCTATATATTGCTGATAATTCCAGCCTCGTTTCTTGTAGGACTGATAGATATTGTGTATACAATCTGCAACTTTCGGAGTCACTACGGTAAGAATATTATAATCCACACCATACTTATCTAGCCGTCTTGAAGTCTCTTCTACCTTCAGAAATGTTGCATTCCCCTTCTTATCATGACGCATGGAATCATGAATTTCCTGTGTACCGTCTACTGACAATCCAACCAGAAAATGATTGTCTCTAAAATACTGGCACCATTCATCTGTAGCAGCATATCCATTTGTCTGAAAAGCATTGATGATACGTACATGGCTGCGATTATACTTCTGCTGATACCAGACTGCTTTCTGAAAGAAATCCAATCCACGCAGAGAAGGTTCTCCTCCCTGCCATGTATAACTGACAACGCCTTCTGCCTGAAGCATCGTCCTTCTGATTATATTTTTCAATGTTTCTTCTCTCATAAGTCCATAAAATTTCTTCTCTCTTTTTTTGGCCTCATCACAGTAAAAGCAATAATCACATGTCATATTGCACATTCCGGATACTGGTTTGATCATTACACTTAAATTTTTCATTCGTTTATCATCCTCCAATGAATGACACTGCCACATTCATAACTCCTGCCAGAGTATGTTCTTAATATTTCCAAGGATTCATAAAATTTCATTTTCTGTTACCAGTCCTTGCTGCGCTGCCAGATGAAGGTATTTTTTTAACTCCATCTCCTCCAGCTTCATCACCATTTCATGAAAAGGCTCCAGATTTCCATGTAAATGATGTTCTTCCAAACATTTATAATACTCCTGCCTGTTCTCATTTAGAATATTAATTGGCAGTAGCCCGCCATCCATCAGCTGATAATTCATAAGAAGTCGTGCAGTACGCCCGTTTCCATCTATAAACGGGTGGATTCTGACAAATTCAGCATGTGTCCAGGCCGCAAGCTCTGTAGTTTCTAGCACACATTTATATTCCAGATCTCTATAGAAATGTTTCATTTGAAGTATCATATCTTGAGGAGACGGCGGTTCATGCTGGCTTCCTCCTATAAATACATCTCCAATACGATAATTTCCACCCGGAAATATATTCTCTACTAAAATCTTGTGTATCTGTTTCACGATTGTCTCTGACAGAGCCTTTTTATCCTTGATGCATTGCTTTATATAACGATATGCTTTGTCATGATTTATCACCTCATAAATCTCACGTAGATCTTTGCCGCCTACGGATACTTTATCACTAAGCACCAGCTTAGTATCTAAGAGGGTAAGTGAATTACCCTCTATAGCAGTCGAATTGTGTGTATACGATATACGAAACGCTTCTTCGTAATTTTCTAAATACATGGGTTCTAATTGTTCCTGTATCTCCATAAATTTATCTTTATTATGTTTTATCTTATCGATTAAATTCATCTTGCTTTCCTCCCTAATCGTATCATATCAAATATATTTCTTTATAACAATACTATTTGCATAATAGTCATTATAATAGCCAATTTACTAACCCCTATATTCATACGTTTTATATATTAATTATTTTTAGCTTTTTACAAAATATATTAATTATATATAATATATTTAACATCTAAACAAAAAGGAAAGAAGGTGATATCTTGAATAAAAACCAAACTGCCGCTCACAAGCAGTGTGAGCGGACAGTGAATTTCGTTTACTCTTCAAATGCCGTAATAATTTCCCACAGCGGCCCCATAAGTTCTTCCGGCTGGGCCATTGCCTGTAACTGTCCAAGCACATATACAGGTTTCTTTCCTGTTTCCAGCTGGCGCACAACAGATATTATGCGTGTTTTTAGATCAAACTCAATTTCAGCTTGATTCAGAAAGTCAAAAATTCTCTGTACAATCTGATTTTCCCCTTCCGCAGCCTGGTTCATTTCTATAATAACATCCTCCGTGACATCTATCTCCGGAATTTCTATCCAAGTAAAACCTGTTTCGGCACAGTATTTACTGCTGATGCCCTTTAGTTTTCTTCCTCCAGCGAGAACTTTAGGGTCACAGCCTTCTTTCATGCCCGCAAGGCAAATTCTATATGCCCTCTTTGAAGGAAGGACCTGCAGATTTCCCTGCGCTCTGTGAATCGTCAGCCGGGCATTTTCATCCCAATGGTACTGCATTTTAGTTTTTGCCCAGCTATTTTGGTCAAATTCTGCAGCATCGGAATCATCTTCCCACAGGCAGAATTCTCCGGAGTCTCCTGCGAAAACATGAAGTTCCAGGATATCTGTATTGGTCAGTTCATTGCCCGTTTCCCTGCCGTCCAGAGGTACGATGCTACCTCTTCTTGCCAACAGAGGAATCTTATCAATTCCACGGTAAAAGTCCACGTTTCTGCCACCTTCATAAGTCACGCCTGTAAAGAAGTCAACCCATATCCCATCCGGCAGCCATGCGGCAAATTTTGCCATTCCTGTACGCTTATCCACCGGTGAAGTGATAGGGCAGACTATGAGTTCTGAACCAAAATAATATTCGTTCGGCACATGATAAGCCTCCTCCTGTAATGGATTATGATAGTACATGGGCTGTATCAAAGGCATACTTTCCTGATTAGCCCGCAGATTCATGGTGTTCAGATAGGGAATCAGTTTATGGCGCAGACGCAGATATTTTTTCATTATATTTTCTGCAATAGAATTGTATCTCCAGGGCTCTTTTCCATTAAATTCATTGCAGGTGCTGTGCAGGCGCATAATAGGTGAAAACACTCCAAACTGCAGCCAGCGCACTGCAAGTTCGTCATTTTTGATTCCCTGCATATGACCGCCGATATCGTGGCTCCACCAGCCATATCCTATATTGGATGCAGTCGCGGTAAAATAAGGTTGAAAATCAAGACTTTCCCAGGTGATCACACTGTCGCCTGAAAATCCCACAGGGTAGCGGTGGCTTCCCGGTCCTGCATATCTTGAGAAGATCAGCCCACGTTTTCCACTTCTCCTGCTATCCTCATAGTGGTAATGATTCAGCACCCACAGGGGATCTAATCCTTCGATTCCTGAATTATTTCCCTGCTGCCAGTCTATCCACCAAAAATCCACCCCCTGCTTTTCCATAGGATGATGCACATAATCAAAATATCCCTTCATAAACTTCTCGTCTCCTGGCTGGAAGGGAATCGGATCTTCCTGCTCTGCCAAAACCCCCATATAATCCGCAAAAGGTTTGTAGCAGTCTTCAAAGGCTCTTATACCATCTGCCGGATGCACATTCAGCGTGACCTTCAGCCCTTTTTCATGCAATTTATCCATGAAACGCTTTGGATCAGGAAACATGTCTAAGTTCCAGGTATATCCGGTCCAACCGGTTCCGTATTTAGGATCCACATCTGTAATGTGCCAGTCCATATCTAATACAGACACGGTAAAAGGAATTTCCTCCTGTGCAAACCGATCCATCAGTCTCAGATAACTTTCTTCCGTATATTTGTAATATCTGCTCCACCAGTTTCCAAGAGCAAACTTAGGCAGCAGCGGAACTTCCCCTGTGAGAATATGGAAATCCCTCAAACATGTGATATAGTCTCTTCCATAACCAAAGAAATATAAATCCTTCCCATCAGCGTCCTCTCTACTGGCAATCCATCCATTTTCATCCAGAAGCATGGTTCCCCCATCATCCAGCAGGCTAAAGCCCTGTGCAGATAAAATTCCCGTTTCTAAAGGTATCGCACCATCAGCCCCATCCAGCGTCCTGGCCGTTCCCTTTAAATCACAAACTGCATCTCCATAATGCCATACCGGCAGGATCCCCGGAAAATTTCCGCTAATGTTAATCTTCAGTCCCACTGAAGAAAAGGGCTTTTTATTGTATGTCAACCTCAACTTAGAAGTAACGATCTTCAGTTCACAATCTGTTTCCTCCAATCGGAACTGCGGAACCGGAAAGGTACGATTTACCACTGTCTGGGTGGCCTGATCCACAAACTTCCCGCTTTCACTGTATTCCATTCTTATCAGACAGGGGGTCAGCACCGTAAATCGGTAATGTTTACCTTGTATCACTGCCTCGTTTTTGGCCTTTATGTCTCTCATACTGTTTCCTCCAAACGTCAATATATTTCCAGATAGTGTCAAAAGAGGCTGCAAGCAACAGGAAGCTTATCTAACTTTCAGATACACAGCCGCTTCGTATGGAAGCATTTCTCTGTCTTGCAACGCTCCCCCTTTATAGTTGCTGATCAAAAGCTCCGTATTCTGATCTTTCCATTCTTCTGGTATATGGAACTTAGCTTTTTCCCCTGAAAAATTCAGAATTACAAACAGCTTTTCCCCTTCAAAGTTTCTTTCATAAATATAAAGCTGTTCGTTTTCCGGTTCATACTCTTTGAAATCCCCGTAAACGGCAACTTTATTTTCTTTTCTCATACGGATAAGCCTCTGCATATAATAGAAAACGGAATCTGCATCCGCAAGCGCTTCTTTTACGTTAATCTCCCTGTAGTTGGGATTCACCTTAAGCCACGGTTTTCCTGTGGTAAAGCCTGCATTTTCTGTATCATCCCACTGCATAGGTGTTCTTGCATTATCTCTCGCACGGTAACGAATGCCATCAAGCAGTTTTTCGGGATCAGCATTTCCGTTTACCACGCGCTCTCTCCAGCAGTTACGGATTTCCACGTCATCGTAGTCCTCAATGTCGAAAGAAACATTTGTCATTGCGATTTCTTCTCCCTGATAGATATAGGGCGTTCCCTGCATGGTCATCAACATGGTATACAGCATTTTCTGGCTCTCTTTTCGGAACTCTTTATCATTTCCTCTTCTTGAGACGGTTCTGGGCTGATCGTGGTTTGTCCAGTACAGGCTGTTCCATCCTCTACCGTCCATTGCAGTCTGCCATTTACTAAAAACTCTTTTTAATTCGGAAAGAGGAACCTCTCTATAGGCCCAACGTTCCCCATCCAGGGTATCCAGATCGTCATGCTCAAACTGGAATACCATATTCAGTTCATTTTTATCATTACCTGCATATTTTAATGCCTCTTCAAGAGAGACATCTGACATTTCTCCTACGGTCATGATGTCGTATTTAGACAGCACTTCCCTGTTCATCTCATGAAAAAATTCGTGAATGCGGGGACCGTTCTGATAATTCTCAGCCCCAATCCTTCCTTGGCGCGGCTCCCCGTCCGGCAGTCCCGGTACTTTAGAATACAGGTTTGCAACATCCATGCGGAATCCGTCGCATCCCATATCCAGCCAGAATTTCATCATATCGTAGACTTCATAGCGTACTTTTTCGTTCTCCCAATTCAAATCCGGCTGCTTTTTTGTAAATAGATGGAGATAATACTGCTCTGTTGTCTTATCAAATTCCCATGCAGGACCTGAGAAATATGAGGTCCAGTTGTTTGGCTCTTTTCCGTCTTTTGCATCCCTCCAGATATAATAATCCCGGTAAGGATTGTCTTTAGATTTCCTGGATTCTATAAACCATGGATGTTCATCTGAAGTATGATTTACTACCAGGTCCATAATCAGTTTCATTCCTCTTTCATGAATTCCCGTCAGCAGCGCCCTAAAGTCTTCCATTGTTCCAAACTCATCCATAATATCCCTGTAATCAGAGATATCATATCCATTATCATCATTTGGAGATTTATAGCAGGGCGACATCCACACAACGTCAATCCCCAGCTTCTTTAGATAATCCAGCTTACTGATAACACCCTGCAGATCTCCGATTCCGTCTCCGTTGGAATCCATAAAACTACGAGGGTAAATCTGGTATACTACAGCTTCTTTCCACCATGCTTTTTCCATAATACAAAGTCCTCCTCCAAATAAACGCTCTGACAAAACCAGATATATTTCTATTCATCATTTCATTGTAAGCCATCCTCCACCGCCGTCAGTAAATCTTTAAAATTCTGAAGCTGGTAGGCGGCCAATTCTGATTTCACAGCATCACCCATTGCTGCGCAATCCATGTTTCCGTTTACTGCCGCCTGTAGTCCTGCTACTGAATCTTCCACAACCAGACAGTCTTTTGGTTCCAGCTTCATAAAATGAGCTGCTTTGAAGAATACTTCCGGATCCGGTTTTGAATTAGATATATTGTTCCCATCAGAAACTGCATCGAAATATGCGGCCAGCCCGATTCTTTCCAGAATAAAACCCGCATTTTTACTGGATGAGCCTATAGCCAGTTTTAAACCTTTTCCTTTAAGCTGATCCAAGGTTTCCTTTACTTCCAGGCTTAAATCGGCAGGTGACATTTTTCTAAGGAGTTCCTTGTAGAAGGTATTTTTTTCTTCTGCATACTTCACTTTTTCTTCCCAGGTGAGAGTCTTATGGTATTTTTCCAAAACAATGTCCAGACTCTCCATACGGCTTATCCCTCTTAGTCTGTTGTTAATGGTTTCATCAAAGTAAATTCCAAGTTTATTTGCCAGCCTTTTCCATGCTTGGTAATGATAATCATCAGTATGACAGATTACACCGTCCAGATCAAAAATGACGCCTTGATATTTCATAGTTATGTCTCTCCCTATAGATTTCTTTTAACTTTCTGCCCTGCTGCTATTGTCACCATTTCTTTTCCAAGAAGGATCGCAACATCCTTTTTCCCATTGTTTTCTACCACAACTGATTTATGATCAGCTTTGACTATGAAAGAATTCCCCTTAAAGCATAACGGAAATATAAGCCTATTCCATTTTTCCGGCAGTTTTGGAGCAATGCGCATATGCTCACCTTCCATTCTCACACCGCCGAATCCCATTACCGTACTCTCCCATATGCCGCCTGCGGATGCACTATGGATTCCTTCGTTAGAAGATTTCATCTGAGTTCCCAAATCAATGGTCAATGCTCCCTCATACAAATCATATGCCATTTTTTCCAGACCGAGATCATTTGCCAGGATTGCATGTGTAGATTTACTCAAAGAAGAATCATGAAGCGTCTTATCTTCATAAAAAATAAAATTCTTACGTTTTATTTCCTGATCAAACAATGTATCCAGAAGAAACAGCAGCATAACAGTATCTGCCTGTTTTGAAACCATATACTGATTCAGTTGTTCCGTATTGAAATCGTTGTAAATGGTCAGCACCTTATCGGAGGTCTTATACTTCGTAAGATCCAGCTTTTTTAAACTCAGAAACTGATCAGACTGAGGAATGATTCCATCCTCATTGGGGATAGGAAGGTAAATCTTATCAATACATGCTTCAATCTTTTCTTTAATATAAGAAAGATCCAATTTTTCATCCAGCTTTCGATACGATTCCGAATCTTCCTCCGAAAGCTGAGCAATAATTTTAAGAGCCTGGCTCATATTGTTGGCAGCCATATAGTTTGTGTATGTATTATTGTCCACATGTTCTTTATATTCATCCGGCCCGATAACATCAAGGATTTCATACCTATCTTTCTCTGCATTGTACTGTAACCGGCTTGCCCAAAACAGCGCCGTATCCAGAATAATTTCATAACCGTAATTTTTCATAAATTCTTTATCACCTGTAATCAGGTAATATTGTTCCACTGCATAAGCAATATCTGCGGAAATATGATGTTCAATAATTCCTGTCCAGCATTTGGTCAGCTTTCCTGTAACAACATCTGCTCCGATATACAATGGAGTCACCTCACCGTCGTCAACCCAAGCACATTCCCAAGGGTACATGGCACCTTCATAACCGCATTCTCTGGCTTTTAGGTGCGCTCCAAACAGATTCCTGTATCTGTATTCCAGCAGTGTTCTTGCTGTCTGCGGCCTTGTAAAGGTAAAATAAGGAAGAATAAACATCTCTGTATCCCAGAAAGAATGACCTTTATACCCTTCTCCCGTGAGGGCTTTTGCTCCGATTCCCACACGGTTATCATCATGCTTTACCATAATATTTAAGTGATACAACGCAAAACGAACTGCCAACTGGTCAAAATCCGCATCTCCTTCAATAAGAATATCACTTTCCTTCCAATATTCTTTCCATTTGTTTTCACTTTCCTGTTTCAGCACTTCATAACCTTTGGCAAATGCGGCTTTCAAAGCTGTCATACCATCTTTTTTCAGCGTTTCCGTAATATTTTCCGCATCCATGCCTTCATATACCTTGTCACGGGAGGTATGCAGAATGGAAATCTTCTCAAAATGAATCGATTGCCCCGCCGGCACCTTGAAGCTAAATTTATTCATCAGGGTTCTCCTTCCCATAATAGGAAGTACCTCTGCCTCCGCATCCAAGCTGCATGCCGCGTGCTGTGCAAACCAAACTCCGGATTCTGTGGTCTTTGCCAGATACTGCATGTCCCTTGCTTCATAAATTCTTCTTTTCAGGTCTTTGAAATGCTGAGAACCGCTGTTTGTCACACTACCGTCTATTCCCGTTTCAATGCTCACTGCTGCGTCTTTATCCACTGATAAACAGAGGGCTGCTGCCATCACATGTTCATCCGCCAGCGATACAATTCTCTGAAACCGGGCATTTATGGTCACACCGGAAGGGCTTGTCCATGTAAATTCACGGATAACCTCTCCATTTTTCAGGTTCATAGTTCTTTTATATGCTTTCAATTCTCCCTGGGACAGATTGATTTTATGACCGTCTATCATAATTGTCATACCAGTCATATCCGCAGCATTTGGCAGCTCTGTCACTTCTTCCCTGGAAGCTTTATTAAACGTTCCTGTAACGAATGTATTTCTTACTTCTCCTGTATATGCCTCCTCCAAAGCGTTGCGGACACCAAGATATCCGTTTCCCTGGGCAAAAATGGCTTCACATTTTCCCAAATATCTCTCATCAAAAGCGTTTTCCTGAATCAGCCAGTTTTTCAGTTCTCCGGTTCCTGCATCGTATTTCATCATATTCATAAATCGGCTTTCCTCTCTTCCTATATTAGCCTTTTACCCCTGAAGCCGCCACAGATGCCTGTACCTGTTCCTGTGCACATACATATAAAAGAATGCCTGGAAGTACGACAATTGTCAGGGCAGCGAATAATTTTGTGTAGTCATAAGAGAATGATTCCGTAAAAAACTGCAGTGCCAGCGGCAGTGTTCTGTTCTTGTCAGAAGAAGTAAGCAGGGACGCATAGAAATATTCATTCCAGTTATTCAGGAACATCAGAATCCCTGCGGTGGCAAGTCCGCTTTTTGCCAGTGGAAAATTTATCTTCCAGAATATAGTGAAAAATCCCGCTCCATCCAAAGTTGCCGCCTCATCCAGTGATTTTGGAATAGCCATAAAGGTTGATTTCAAAATAAACATAGACATGGCAAGCCCCATGGACAGATATACCAGCGTAACCCCCCAGATATTATCGTACAGATTTAACTTCATGACCAGTGAAAACAAAGGCTGAGCCTTAGACTGTGCCGGAACTAGAAGAGTAATGGTAAACAGTGCAAAAATAAGACTTTTCCCAGGAAATCTAAATTTTGCTATTACATATCCGCCCATTGCAAATATCACAAGGGAAGCAGCTGTTGATACCACACAGATCAGCGCAGAATTAATAAAGTATTGGACAAAGTTATACTTTTCAAAAATATACACAAATGCATCAAACTTGATACTGGTAGGCAGTGAAAAGGGACTTGATAAAATCTGAGCATTTGTTTTAAAGGCGGACATGATAACCCAGATAATCGGAAAAACAGATACGATAATTGTGAATATCATTACTGTATACATAAAAATTTTTATGATCTTCTTTTTCATTTTTTCCATGATGACCTTCCTTCCTTAATAAACACTTTCGTTCATTTTAAACACTCTGTTGACTATGGCTAAGATAATCAGTCCAAGTATAAACATAATCACACCATTGGCGTTGGCGTAGCCGTATTTCATATCTTGGATAGCTTTTACCAAAATGATTGGAAGGTTCATGGTATCATCTCCGGGACCTCCGGCTGTGGTGAGCGCAATCTGTTCATACATAGCTACACGGGAAGTAATGGAGCATATCACACCTGTACCAATGGCATTCCGGCAGAGCGGAAGATGGATCATACGTGTAATCTGCCAGCCCGTTGCACCATCCACTTTTGCCGCTTCTGTCAATTCTTCGGGAATAGCCATCAGGTCATTGAGTACGATCAGCGTGACAATAACCGCATAGAATAACCAGGTAAATGTAACTGCCCAGAATGCATACGGTGACTCATAAAACCACTGTATGTGAAAATCCGGGTTGATTTTGCGGATAATGTTGTTCAGAATACCCATGTCATCATTGAAAATAAATCTGTAAATCATGGCCCATGCCGCCGCTGAGATAACGTTAGGCACCATAAATACTGCACGAGTGAATTTCCATCCCTTTGGTTTGTGATACAGGATGAACGCAACCAAAACGCCGAATCCTACATGAAGCGTTCCGGCGATCAGGGACCACAAAAGTATATTTTTCAGAGAGATACGGAATGCATCATTTGTAAACATATCCATATAATTTTTTAATCCAATGAAAACTGGTGTATTAAATCCGTCCCACTTTGTCAGTGATGTATAAAATACGGTAATAATGGGTTGTAGGTAAAATATCAGAAAAATCAGAAGGGATGGGAGCAAGAAAAGATATATCCATTTATAATTTCTTCTTTCCAGCTTACTGATCTTAACTTTTTGTTTTTTGACCAAAAATTTTCTCTCCTTTCTTCTAAAACAAGCTGTCTCAAACGTGAAAATCCCTTTGGACAGCTTGTTTCCTTACAGGCAGCGATTTAAGAAATTACTCTTTTCCTGCTGCCCTTTTTCAAAATTTTACTGTTTTGCTTCCTCTGCCTTCTTTGTCAGTTCATCACAAAACTCTTCCGGTGTCAGTGTGTTGTCAATGAGTTTTGGAAGCAGCTTGCCAAATTCTGTATCGGCTACAGACGCAGGGAATACATCCCCAAGACTCGCACAATAGGTGGTTTCATCATTCATGCTTTCAGACAGTTCATATAACAAAGGAGTTTTTTTCAGTTCTGCCAAAAAGTTGTCCGAATAAGTAAGCTGAGGAGCAACCCCGCCTTCTGTCAATACCAATTCCTCAATTTCCTCCTGAGAATCACGAAATGCAAGGAACGCCTCCGCCGCTTCTTTCTCTTCATCAGTTGCTGTATTGGCTATCCAGAATTCCCCGTATGAACTGGGGTTTGCGAATGCAATATTTCCAGGATAAATGGTTGCTTTTACATCTTCACCATTAAAACCATTGCTCCATTTATCTGCTGAGCCTTCTTCAAATTCAGGTGCCATCCAAGAACCATTACAAATGACTGCCGCATTTTTGCTCATAAATGCATTTGCTGCGTCTGCATATGCTGCACCTACCGTATTTGATGACGCATTATTCTGAAGTATTGTCTGCAATTTTGCAACTCCGTTTACAAAAGCAGGAGCAGAGTAATCCCATAATTTATCATTCACACTACTGTTCAGCAGTTCAACACCGCCCTCTTCGTTTGCGATCAGAGCTGTCAGCATTAAGGCAGTTGTCCAGCCGTTTTCTGCCGTCATAAACGCTATCTTGTTGTCTCCCAAGCTGTCCACAAATTCATCAACCGTCATATCCCTGATATCCTTATCCGGAGTGTACATGGAACTGTTATAATAAAGGCCTACAGGTTTGAGCACGCTCGTTGGTTTACAGATTAATTTACCATCTACTGTACAAAATTCCCTTGATTCGGGAATCCAGTTTGCTGCTACATCTGGATTTTCCTCCGCAAATTCTGTCAAGTCGTATGCCATGTCATTGGCCAGTACAATCTGTTTGAACCACTGCGTATCAATACCGCCTGAACCTGGAGCATGCACCAGAACAGGAAGCTTATTCTGCTGGGCAAGCTGTTTGATTTTATCTGCATAAGAGGCCTGAGGAACTTCTTCAACTGTAATTTTATACTTTCCTTCATACTTTTCATTGAAACGCTCTATTTCAGGAAGAAAGAAAGTTGCTCCCACATTTTCACCAGCAAGATATGTTGGGAACTTTAATTCGATAACTCCTTTGCTTTCTTTTGCCTCTCCACCTTCTGACGTTTCATTTTTGTTGCCGCCGCATGCCGTCAGACTAAGCGCCATAACAGACGCCAATACCAATGCTGTTACTTTTTTGATTTTCATAAATTTTACCTCCTAAAGAATGTTATTTATTTCCAAAAACGTTTTTGAAAAATTATATTTTAAAAAGCAGGCTCTGCTGCTTTTTAAATATCTAATCTCTTTACTGAATCTCTTACAATAAGTTTATGAGGAACAAATATCCTGTCAGAAACCACTTCTCCATTCAGCATATCATTTAAAACTTTTATCCCCACATATCCTTTTTCCCTGATATTCTGGTTTATGGTGGTAATTCCCGGTTTTATATAGTCCAGGGTATAAAGTCCATCAAATCCCGTTACAGAAAAATCTTCTGGTACAGAGTATCCACACTCACTTACTGCTCGGCAGACACCAAGCGCCATCAGATCACTCATACAGATAAATGCGGTAGCTCTTGTTTTTTGATATTTTTCTATGTATGCTTTTGTATTTTCAAATGCTTTTGCTTCATTAAAATAGCAATCAAAAATCCCTATGTTATCTATATCTATTCTATGCTTTTCAATGGCTTTTTTGAATCCCCGGTAACGTTTATGTGTTACTTCCGCATCTTCTTTACCTTTTATTAAAACCACCTCTCTATGTCCCTGATCCAACACATAGTCTGTGATCTCTTCAAAAGCTGCTTCATCATTCGTCATCACAGTAGCAATATTTTTCCCCTGAAGCACTGTATCAATAGCAACGCAGGGAATATCCAGTCTACCTGCTTCTATTAAATATTCATCCTGTATTTTCATACCCATGATAATAACGCCCGAAAGACTATATTCACTGCACATATCCTCCAATAGTTTTTCTTTCTGCATTTTCGTGCTGATTCCATAAGTTGCTACAGTGGTTCCTCTTTCGTTCACATACTCATAAATTCCCCTGAGTATATTGCCGGTAAATTCATCCATTCTTTCATTTTTATACAAATCAGATATGATCAATGCCATATTTCTCTTTGACTTAGAGGATAGATTCTTAGCACTCTGATTTGGCACATATCCTAATTCGCGTACTGTCTTTTGAACCTTTTTTCTCGTTTTTTCATTTACATCCGTATAACCATTCAAGGCTCTTGAAACTGTACTTACAGATACACCGGCATTTTTAGCCACATCTTTAATAGAAACTGCCATATAATCACCTACAATATCGCTTTCAAAAACGTTTTCGCTTTGATGCATTTAAATATACTCCTTTCACATCTAAATGTCAAAGGGTTTTCTTGTATTTCTACAAATCATAAGGTTTTTCTTATATTTTTTACAAATTACGGTGCAATCTTTTATGTATTTTGCACAATGCTTTTCTTTTCGTCACGGACATTTTTTTATCAAAACCTGTACATGAGAAAGACTAGACAAGTTTACTAAAATCTGATATAATGAATTATCTCAATAATCGGTGTGCCCAGAAATTGGAAGACTGCCAAAAAAGTTCTTTGAAAGGACTTTTTTGGCAGTTTTTTTGGAGGAAAAAAATGTATTTAATGATTGATAATTATGACTCATTTGTGTACAATCTTGTATGTTATATGGAAGAATTAGGGGAAAAGGTAGAGTTAGTGCGTAATGATAAAATTTCTGTGGAAGAAATTGAAGATTTAGTATCCCTTAAAAGAATTGAAGGATTGATTATATCGCCGGGACCTAAAAGCCCTGAAGACTGTGGAAACTGCAAAGAAATTGTTAATAAAATGGCGGGCAGACTTCCAATCTTAGGTGTTTGCCTGGGACATCAAATTATAGGTCATGTGTTTGGAGCGATCGTTCAAAAGGGATTAAAACCCATGCATGGTAAAGTATCTAAAATAGTGACAAATCAAAAAGAATTGTTTACAGGACTTCCATTACATTACAATGTAACTCGTTATCACTCTTTAATTATCAGTGAAGAAAGCTTTCCTGATGAATTGGAGATAGATGCACGCTCAGAAGACGGAATAATTATGGGTATTCATCACAAAACATTTCCTATTTTTGGTGTGCAGTTTCATCCTGAAGCCGTGTTAACTGAATATGGTCACGAAATACTTAAAAATTATATTGAATTATGCAAAGGATGGTGGAAGATACATGAGAACTATAGTTCATAAATTAGATTTTTATGTGAAATCAGAAGATATTTTTGAGCAATATAAAAATAGAAAAATGGCTGTTTTCTTAGATTCTTCTCTTGAAAATCAACTGGGGCAATTTTCGATTATCGGCTTAGAGCCTTATTTGATATTAAAAGAAGAGGATGGAGTTTTTTATAAAAATGATGAACCGCAGTTTGAAACTTTTGAATTTGGAATGAAAAAGGCCTTACAAAAATATCAGGAAAAAAATCCAACGAAATTACCATTGGTTTCCGGTGCAATTGGTTACTTTTCGTATGACTATGGAAGAAAGTTTGAACATATTTCTACCCGTCATCCAAAAAAAATCCATATGCCGGAAGCTATGTTTGCATTTTATGATTTCTTGATTATTGATGATAAAAAAGAAAAAGCACTTTATATCACCGCAAGAGGTGAAACTAAAGATGCGGAAACAGCAATTACAGAATTGGAAAAAGAAATTAAATCTTGTAATCTTTCTCTAAAACCCCCAAAAAAATATCAACTTGCGTTATTTTCTCCAAATTTTACAAAAGAAGATTACAAAAAAGCCATTGAAAAAATGATTTCTTACATCATAGAGGGTGATATTTATATTGCAAATATGACACAGCAATTAAAAATATACAGTCAGAAAGAACCTTATGATGTCTATCGTTATTTGCGTGTATATAATCCATCTCCTTTTGGCGTCTTTTTTCAAGGAGGAGATTATCAAATTGCCTGTGCTTCACCAGAACGTTTTTTGCAGGTGAAAAATGGTAATATAGAAACAAGACCAATCAAAGGGACCAGAAAGCGTGGAGAAACAAAAAAAGAAGATTTACAGTTAAAATTAGAATTACAACAATCCTCCAAAGACCGTAGTGAGTTACTGATGATTGTAGATTTAGAAAGGAATGATTTAAATCATGTTTGTGAACCAGGAAGCGTGATAGTAACGGAGCATTTTGCAGTAGAAACTTATGCTACAGTGTTTCATTTGGTTACTACTATTATCGGTAAAATGAAGAAAACAATTCAGACTACTGATTTAATAGAAGCTACTTTTCCAGGTGGCTCTATTACCGGCGCTCCCAAAATACGTTCTATGGAAATTATTGATGAACTGGAACATGATAGAAGAAATTTATATACCGGTTCTATCGGGTACTTTTCTTTTAATGGAGATTGTGATTTTAATATTGTTATACGTACCGCTGTTTATCAAAATGATACCTATTATATAGGCGTTGGAGGGGGGATTACTTGTGAATCTGACTCAGAATTTGAATATGAAGAAACCCTACAGAAAGCAAAGGCTATTCTGGAAGCTATTGGTGATGAATAATGACAAAAGTTTTTATGCAGCATGATTTGAAAGGAGAAAAATGATAATAGCAGATGACGGATTTTTTTTTGGAATTGGTGCTTTTGAAACAATTGCAGTTAAAGATGGAGTTCCTATACTTCTGTCTCACCACTATGATCGGCTTTTGAATACTCTAAAATTTTTAAATCTTACGAATATATCCATGGATGAAATAAAGAGGGAAGTAAAAAATACCTTAGAAAATCAAGATATGCAGAAGGGAAGTAAGGTGTTAAAAATTACAGTTTCAAAAGAAAATGTACTTATTTCCACCAGGCCAAATACATACCGTAAAAAAGATTATGAAAAAGGATTTATTACAGATTATTCCGCTGTTCGGCGCAATGAAACCTCTCCTTTGACCTATCACAAAACTTTGAATTATGGTGATTGCCTAATGGAAAAAAGAAGCTTCAGGAAGAGGGGAATTCAGGAACCAATATTTTTGAATACAAAAGGAGAACTTTCAGAAGGCGCTACCACAAATATATTTTTTGTAAAGGACAAAGACATTATCGCACCACCAATGTCCTGCGGCATGCTGCCGGGAATTATTCGAAAATATATATATGATTCCTGCAAAATTAAGGAACGGATTTTAACTCCTGATATGATATTAGATTATGATGAGATGTTTTTGACAAATTCTCTGTTGGGTATTATGCCTGTAAAAAAGTTGGGCAGTCATTCATTTAAAAGCCAGGAGATTGGAAAAAATTTACTAAAAAAGTATTTATCAGAAACTGCGTCTATTGTAGAATAATAAGCATATTGTGCTATTTTTGAGCGCATGTTCCATATCGGAATCAGAATGGATTTGTTATAATTTTAATAAATATAATCACAGGCAGCTGTGAGCCAATTGCAGTATCAGCGGCCTGTGCAATGGAAAAGAGAAGGGGTGGCGCATTGCGGATATTCGTATCCTCCTATATGACGATTTTTGATAAAGGTGCCGGTAATGGCACCTTTCAGACTGTAGACAAAACGGTTCGCGATGTCATGTCCGCGAACCGTTTTTTTACCCATTTCCAGTTTTCAAATTTAAATTTTGAGACTATGAAGAAAAGTCTGTAAATAAGATTCTTCTATGATAATGAGTGGTGAA
>OATT01000320.1_pt1 | contig 49629 bp, 54 predicted proteins | sample 1476071 | NCBI WGS metagenome assembly OATT01 (sample SAMEA2579989, study PRJEB22360) | human gut metagenome | biome: human gut; feature: human-associated habitat; material: faeces | place: Denmark | collected 2008/2010 | reverse complement strand
TGCAAATAAAAAACTGAAAGCAGAAAAAGGAATTGCTGCAGATGAAGTAACAGATGCATCAGACATAAATTAGAATTGACAGGAGAAAGCGTTGTCTGGTCGTTGTTCGATGAGACAATGCTTTATATATATATAAAGTGATAGAACTGTATTTTGAAAATAAAAAAGGACCACTTCATTTTTGTGAAATGGCCTTAAGAAAAATATTCAGTTTTCACAAAATAGTCCTTTTAGTATTTATACATGGTAAGGATGCTCAAAATATTCAGCGTAGAATACTAAAAGGTCATTCAGATATTTTTTTAGGTTGCTCATTTGCAATTCCTCCTTTCTTTATTTACAAGTCGATTATAAGATAGGTGTAAAAGGATTGCTTGCCAAATCGAAAGAAGATATAGACAAATGTTGCAAAGGGGAGTATTTCATGCAGTTAGAATATGTTGACACAAAAGAGGAGATTATAGCAATAAATAGGAAGTCAAAACATATTGAACCACATCTTCATAATGCACTGGAGATCGTTTGTGTAACAGGTGGATCATTAGAACTTGGTGTCGGACAGGAACTATACCATATGGAAAAAGGAGATATAGGCTTTGTATTTCCAGATGTTATTCATCACTATCAGGTACTGACACCCGGTGTAAATAAAGCGACTTATCTGATTGCATCGCCATTTACGATAGCCAAATTTGCAGATATCATGCAATCCATGGCTCCTGAATGCCCAATCATCAAAGCGGAAAAGGTTGAACCGGAGGTATATAGGGTTATAAATGCAATTTTAGAGACAGAACAGTCGGATATTACTGTTGCACAGGCATATCTTCAAATTGTGTTGGCACGCTGCATAGGAAAATTAAATTTGGTAGAAAAGAGCAGTGTGGGGAGCAACGATCTTATTTACCAGACAGTTTCCTATATATCAGCAAATTTCAAGAAGAAGTTTTCGTTGGAAGAGATGGCAAAAGACCTGGGCGTGAGCAAATATGTTTTATCCAGACTCTTTTCCAAGACATTCCATAGAAACTTTAATCAATATCTTAACGATGCAAGGCTGAACTATGCATGCCATCGTTTGGAAAATACGAGTGATTCTATTACAAATATTTGTCTGGATAGTGGATTTGAAAGTCAGAGAACGTTTAACCGAGTATTTAAAGAAAGATATAAAATATCACCAAGTGATTATCGAAGTACTTGTGTGAAAGAGATGTTGTCATAAAAGGTTCTGTTGATCGAAATATTTACTTTGATTTTACAGTGCTATGTATTTGATTTCATGTGTAGATGATATAATATAAAAATATTTGTAGAAAAAAGAGTTTTATTCTATTATGAAAAGAGTAAGGTGTATTCTAAAGAAGCAAGAAAGTCAGGGTGCATATGAACATGATAAAATCCATAATCGATTTTAATGAAAAAAAAGGATTTATGGGGAATCGGTAATGACAGCTGAATATAGACCTGTAGAATACGGAAAGGACTATGATGTAGTCAATAATCCTGATAAATTTCAACTATATCTAGATGGAAAAGAAGTAGAAGAATAACACGGTGAACTTTTTATACTGAAATATGTACGATTCCAATAATGACATGAACTTATAGGAACGTAGTGCGGATACTTTGTGAACTTTATCCTGATACAATGATTATGCTGATGAAAGAAGGCATCAATGACAATTATGACAGTCTCAAGGGAAAGAATCAGGCAGACGAAATCATTATCTCATTTAAGAATTTAATCAATGATGCTTATTGCCGTGACATTTCTATTAAGATCAGGAGTAATCTTGAGATTAAGAGGAATTTTGTGAATGGTTGGCACATCCGACCTATGATAACGGATTCAACCAGAAAATAGCATATAAAGGTGGAGAAGCATGGGTTATCAGGATTCTGGCAATTGTAGCTGTACTTTTTATATTGGGAATTGTCACGGCAATAATCGTGGAAACAATAAAATAATACAAAAAAATGTGGGAGGAAATTTCGCAGATGTTTTTAATCGGAAGTCTTTCGGGGATAGCAGTGCTGGGAGATGCAATCAGAGAATATCTACCTGTGAATTTGATCTTGATATTTGGATTTATCAATGTGGGAATTATGTTGCTAAGAATGTATCTTAGAAAGAAGTTTGAGTATGTGTAAACGCATGGTAATAATATCTAAAAAAGAAGATACATTTTTAGTAAAAATCGCTTTTGAAATAAACACGAAATGGTTTTATAATAAAAATAACGGCGAGTAGTGTAGTGATGTTGGAAAGCAACATATATGCTACTCGTTTTTATAAAATGAATCTGAGGAGGAACCATACATGCATGAGTATGAAATCTTTATTGAAGAAATAAATCCGTGTGGAGGAGAAAAATACAGTAAAAAAACTTTGATTGAGGCAGAAGCAGACAGCCCGGAAGCTTATGTAAAGGAAAATGGAAGATTTCCGGTTTTGGAATCCACACATAATGAAAGCGGAGATGTTGTAATAGTAATAGGAGATAATCAAGGCTCTTTTGTACGTTATACTTTTACGGAATAAAGGTGCTGATTAGTAATGAGAGAAGTTTGTGAAGTATGAAATTGGAGACTTTGTCAGTAAACCAGTTATAGGTATTTGTAAAATAGAAGATATTTTATATTTAAATCCGCAGGACGAAAGAAATAATAAATTGTATTATCTGATAAAACCAATCGAAGATGAAAAAGAGAAAATATATGTTCCAGTTTCAAACTCGGATTCAAGCTGAGATTGTGTATGACAAAAGAAAAGGCATGGAATTTGATCAAAAGAATTCCAGAGATTCCGACAGCCTGGACGAATAATGAAAAAATGAGAGAGCAAAATTATAAAGCGGCAATAAAAGCAAATGATCCAGAAGCCTTGGTTGCTATTATAAAAATGATATATGAGAGGAAACAGAAAAGACTTGCTCAAGGCAAAAAGTGTACTGCCACGGATGCAAGATATTTCCAGATAGCAGAAAATTTATTGTATATGGAATTGGGAGTAGCACTTGGAAAACCAAAAGAGGAAATATGCAAAACGATTATTAATTATATTAACCAGAGCAAACAGGAAAATTAAAGGAGTAAGAGGGCGTGAATCTATTAATGGATTCATGCCCTTTAACTTATGATTGTGAAAGTGTTTTTAGTAATTTGTGTGACATGCAATAGCTGTATTCTGTTTACTACAAATGTCATAATGCTTCCGATTGCCTGCATAATGATTGTTGGAAGTCCTACCCGATAAATATCAGCAACATCCTGCCACTTGAAATGATAGTTCTTCAGACGGACGTGGATTATCGGATTTCGGAAACAGTTAAACAGCAAGGCAGCGATAGCACCAGTTATTTGGCCGATAACGGTTGCAATTGCTGCACCACGGACTCCCATTGCAGGACAGCCAAGCAGACCGAAAATCATAATCGGATTAAGAATAATATTCAAAACAGCACCAATGATTAGAGAAAACATAGATAATATAGTATCTCCAACAGCCTGTAGCAGTCGCTGAGCATAAGTTTGCAGAAAGATCCCCCAGCAATACACAAGATTGATAGAAAGATATTGTTTACAAAGAGTTTCTAATTCAGGATCCGCAGTCATTTTGGATGAAATTGTGTCTGATAAAAAGATACCGGTGAGAGAGAAAATAAGGGATGTAAAGGGAATAAGTATGCCCATATAAAGATAAAAAAGCAGAAAGCATAGTTTTATAAACGACTACGATTTCTGCTTTTTGCTAAAGTTAATGACATTGCATAAAATCAAGGCTTCACAAAATATTCACAAAAAAATTAGCACTCGCCTCTTGTTAGTGGAGATGCTACTGTCCCTATCTATCACTGCCTGTCAGTATTGAAATTGCGTTGTTTTCTATTTAGTGAGAACTGTCAGGAACGGTGTGAAACTGTCTAAGTCTAAGAAAATTGGATAAAAAATTGGATAAAATGAAAGTTGAAAAGGATATTCCTACAGTGTGGGGATGTCCTTTTTTTGTGGAGAAAAGGAGGTTACGACAATGAAGAAAAAACAGGGAGTATTGATTTATGATGAGGGAGCAGTGTGTTATAATATCCGCTTTGATTTAAACGATTATTATGGTGGGCTACATTGTGGGGAATGTCTGGATGTGTTGATACAAGGAAAATGGGTATCAACACGTATCGAATGCTGGAATGGTTGGTATCTGGTTGGCATTGATACCGATATTCTGGACGGTTTGGTGGTGCGGATATGATAATGCGATATCACGCTCCCATACGTGCCCCACCTTTATTACTGTTAAATTGATTATGGATACATACAGGAAGGATGTGAAAGATGGCATATCTAGGTGCAGTTATATACTCAGATGGTAAATATTACATACGATATAGTCGTTCATTATACGGTTTCCCTCTCAAAAAAGATACAAAGCTGCAAATACGCACAAGTACCGGAGGATGGGAAAACGGCATATTACGCTACAATCAGGATGCGGATAAATGGTATCTAGAGGGCGTTAATTGTACTGTGCTAGAAGGATTGATAGTGCGAATGGAGGAAATTACATGAAACGAATTGGAAGTATTGTATACAACGAATACAGAGACTGTTGTATGGTGCGCTATAATGGCGATGTTTTTTTACCGATACCGGAAGGTGCAGAATTATATATCTTGCATGGTAATGTATGGATGCGTAGTCGGTTGATACGCTCTCCATGGGGGTACTGGACAGTGTGTGGCTCTGGCTATTCAAGCGATATAACAGGACTATGCGTGTTGGTAGATATTGATGATACTGGCAAATATATCCCCCACATAATATCAAGTTTGTATTGATTGAGGAGGAAGAACATGAAAATTGTAAAATATAAAAGACCGATATCAGACTGTGTATTATGCTATGTACGCATTATTGCGTATACCTCTATGCTGGCAGTGATTTTGCCTATTATCTATTTCGCATTAACCCATTGTGGAAAAGTCACGCTGCGGGAACGCATACAGTCGGCATTATATCAGTTAGATAAGCTGATACATATCTGATTTTTCTACTGACTATCATTGCCGGATAATCATTATCCCGCACAGTTCTTATTGATAGAAAAATTGTGTATGGCAGGCGTAGGTATGTTGCATTCTGCTCGGACTGGGTTCTGCCCTCTACGGGCATCGCCCAGTCTTCCCAGACTGCAAAGCAGGGGCTGAAAATGGACGTTCTGACATGCCAATACAGTACGCCCCTGCATAGGCAAGATACGCCCGTTGTAATACAACGGACATCTTGCCAAGGGCGGAGTACCGCCCTATGGAACCCACCCTACGCCTGCCAAAGTTATCATCAAAGGAGGGAAGAAAGTGAAAAAATCAGTTATGTACAGTGTTCGTTTAACTCCACTGGAATACGAAGCGTTAAAAAGTAAATGCGAAAAATCAGGCGTGGAAGTTTCCGAGTTTGTCCGTTCTGCCATGAAAGGAAAAAATGTATCCGTCATAGAAGGGATTCCGGAAATGATAGTTGCATTAAACCGTATCGGAAACAATATCAACCAGATTGCCAAGGCATTTAACTACGGCTTGTTGTCCGGTGCAAAAGCAGATATAAAAAGGGCGGCATTAGATATTGCAGAGATGAAAAAAGAACTGTTCCGGATAAGTAGGAAGGTTGACATATGCCAGTGATTAAAATTATCCCCAGTAAAGGCTCTGTGAATGCAATCAGGGACTATATTACCCAGAACAGCAAAACATCAAGTGATTATATCCTTACCTCTGGTTGCTGTATTGAAAATCCGGAACTGGACTTTGACACTTTAAAAAGTACCTATGAAGACTCGCAGCATCCAAAGGAACGGACATATTATCACATTATCATATCCTACAATACGAAGTCAGAAACAATAGCACCACAGGATATTAAGGAAATGACAGAGGAATTATGCCGGAACTCAAAAATTGACTGCTATCAGTGGTTTTCAGCCGTCCACTATAAAGACACGCCGAAACACCTGCATTGTCATGTAATCGTGGGAAATACGGCAATCAGAGACAGCAAGGAACAGAGAATACGGAAAGGGAAAAGTTTCCGTTCAACAGTCACATTTAGAAAAACACTTATGAAGGAGGCAAACCAGATGTGCAAAGAATATGGTTATGAGCATAGTCTTGTTTCAGAACACGGGAAAGGCGTGAGAGAGACAATGTCCGAAAGAGCCATGAAAGCTAAAAATCAGCGGACATGGAAAGATGAATTACGGATGCAGATTGATGATGCAAGAAGAAATGCAGATAGCTTTGAATCCTTTAAGGATATTATGGAACAGTCTTTCCATGTTAAAGTCATGGAAAATAAAAAAGGAGAACTCCGCTATATTCCGGAGTTCTTTGAAAAAAATGACCCGAATTGTATCAAGCCATGCCATGAACGCAGATTAGGCGGGCGATATGGACGGGAAGAGATTGAAAGGAGCATCGACAGACAGAATGAGTTTAGAGAGAAGGATAACAAGGAACATGAAAAGAGAAATGAACTGGAAAGATGAACTTCCGCAGGAGATATGCGATTTTTTTGACGGTAAAAATAATGAAACAGGAATTTCAGAAGAGGAGGAACAGGAAATCAGGCAGCAGCAGGAAGTTTTGCGGAAAATGTCCGAAGCATTTTATGAGGGACTGGACATCAGCAGGGCTTTTGAAAATGAAAACAGTAAAAAGAAAGAAAATCAAGATATCTATATTAAAACAAAGCTGCTCCCGCCGGATAAACTGGAAGAATATAGAGAGTTTACGCTTTTTCTGATGAAATTTTCCGGAATATGGTTAGGGGCTGGCTTCTGGGTACTGGTTCGGCTTCTTCTGTCGTTTAGCTTCATCCGGCCAAATAGACTGACTGATATCTTATCGTTTTTCCCTGCTTTTATCATTACAAAAGAAAATGTAAAAAACTGGATGGCCGGAGAACGTACCTTTTCATGGTTTTCCACCTGTGACCCACAGAAAAAGGAAGAAAGGAAAATGCCACTTTATGAACGGCAGAAACTGAACCCACCAGTATCCAAACACTTATATGCCGGAACTGCCCCGATGTTCTTTTTTGGTAAGTCAGGGCAGCACTACATAGGACGGAAAGAAGAAGGAGAAGGACATATTGTTTGTTTTGGCGGTTCTGGACTGGGAAAATCTGCCTGTATTGCCATTCCCAGTCTATATACATGGGATGGTGCTCTGCTTGCCATTGATATCAAGGGGAGTTGTCGGAAAATGCCCCATATAGGCACAATAACTATGTGTTAGACCCGTTTGACCCTTCCAGTTACGGGTATAACCTGTTTGAGGTGTTAGATAACTATACAGACGAAGACATTGTACATGGAATTCAGGATATCGTTTATGCCATTCTTCCAGGAAACCCGAAAAGTGACGTAAATACGGACTACTGGGCCAATAATGCAAGGAGTTATTTATCTGGAATGTATCTCTGGGCTTACAAACGGAATATGACTTTCACGAAAATCAATGAAATGATTTGCAGTATGACAGCAAAGGAACTGTTAAAGGAAGTAGCCCTTTCCCATGACTTGCCTGTTGTAATGCGGTTTTTAGGTGGTTATATAAACATGAATGATAAAACCCTTGATTGTATCGTTTCTACAGCCAAAACCGCAGTTGAGTTATACGCAGTGGACGGCAGCATCCAGAATGTGATGAACCGCAGGAAGACGATACAGCCGGGGATGCTGCTGGAAGGGGGAAGGATATTTATCAAAATACCAGAAGAAATGATTGACCCATGGAGAACATTTTTGAATATGATTGTAAATCAGTTTCTGCGGGAAAGTGCCAAATTTCCAGACAAGGGCGGGCAACGGATTTTGTTTCTGATAGACGAATTTGCCCGTCTGGGTAGAATCCGGAGTATTGAAGACAGTATGACAACCTTACGAAGTAAGGGAATCACGATATGCCTGCTTACTCAGTCCATCAGCCAGATTGATGCGATATATGGATTAGAACACCGTAGAATCATCATGGACAACGCAGCTTATACACTGGTATTATCTGCGAGAGACCCTGCATCAGCGGAAGAAATTTCCAAGATGATAGGGAAAGACTGGTTTACTAAGGTTTCCATCAATACGAAAAAAATGGCAGACAATAATTATACGTACAGTAAGCAGCTTGTTTATATTGTCCCGCCGGAAAAGCTGAATAATTTGGGGAATGAGATGATACTGATAAGTAAGGACGGATTTTGCAAGGTAGAAAAAGTAAATATCTTTCGAGATGCTTTTCCGTGGAAAGGCTAACAAATGATTTGGTTGCTTTTTTGGAGACTACCATAAAACAGACTTAGATGTCAATGGCAGGGGCGTTGCCAGCACCTTCCGGTGCTCCATTGACATCACGCTGTTTTATGGTGCAGAGTAATCAAGCAGACCAAAGGTGCAGCTTGCGAATGGTATCGCAGCTTGTAAAAGTATATCAAGGGAAAACGCTATGAGAAAAAGCATATGTGTAAAAAATGGGAGTTTCGTTCCGCTACAGACAGACCGTATTTTATTTGATATTCCACCTATGACCTGTGAAAAGTTTAGGGATGAATGTCCAATCGAAAAAAATCCGGTGTTGGATGATTACAGACTGTTGACGAAGATAACAAAAAAGAAGCCCTGTGACAGTGATGATGGTTATTGCAGTTATCTGGCTGGGGAAATTGCAGATAAACGAGTAACTGCTGCTATTGAAATGGAATATATCCGGCAGCAGGATGTTTTTAAATGTCTTAGTGAAGGGCATCGGATGTGTGTGGCTCAGAAACTGAATACCATTAACGAAGAAAAATGCAGGGTAAAAGTGAATCTGACTGTTTATCTATAAGAAATGGGGGCACATATGCCCCCTATTCTTCTATCTGGCAATGGCTGATTGCAAATTCCAAAAATTTCCCTATCAGTTCATTGCGGCTTCGGCCTGTTTCTGAAGCAATGGCATCTATCTGGCTTGCTAGTTCTTCTTTTATCCGTATGGAAAATATTTTGTATCCATCTTCGCCTTTTTTAGAGGGCGATTTTTTTATGATTAATTTGTTTTCTTTCATGTCTGGGTTCCTCCATTAAACATATTCTATGTTTAATGTGGAATAAAATATATGTTAAGATTTATGTTATAAAATATGTTGAAAATATTGGTTGAATAATAAAAAAACAATGGTATACTTATAATATGGCTTTTTGTGAAGATTCGAATTGATACGCTTAAAGGAGAGAAGATTATGAGAAAGGGTTTTATTAAGGTTTTAACAGCAACAGCGTTATTAAGCATGTTAGCTTCGTCAACCGTATTTGCTGGACAGTGGAAGTCCGATAATAATGGGTGGTGGTATCAGAATGATGACGGCAGCTATCCGACAAACACATGGCAGTGGATTGATGGAAACGGTGATGGTGTTTCCGAAAGCTATTATTTTAATGAAAACGGTTATATGCTTACCAATACTGTAACACCTGATAATTATACAGTAAATGCAGATGGTGCATGGACCGTAAATGGTGTGGTTCAGACTCAGGGGCAGTCAACAGCTACAAATGCTGTTCAGAATTATGATGAACAGCATCCGTTAAAAGGAAGTGTGGAAAAATATCTCGGTAATGAAAATGGCTTTTTATGTTGGTATTGGGCTGGTTCTCATGTTATTCGTGAAGGAATAGTTCCGGCAGGCATGACAGGAATGGCTTATGTTAACCAAAAAGCTGTTGAACACAAGGATGCCACCTATCATGTGGGATTAAGTCAGTATGGCATGGATGTTCTTGCAAAATTATCTGGATATCCATATAAAAATGCGATTTCTGACACGGCAGAAGCTAATGCCATTTTAAATGAAGTCAAGGAGTTCATGAACAGTTTTGATTGGAGAAATGCTTCTGATTTAGAAAAGGCTACTCGCATTTGTAATCGTATCCATCAGGCTTCTTACGACCATGATGCTGCCAATGAAGCGTATACTACAGGTTGGTCCAATTCTGTAAGCTATGGAGCATATGGTTGCCTTGTTAAAGGAAAAGCTGTATGTCAAGGATACACAGAAGCTGCGAATTTGTTAGCAATCTGTGTTGGACTCCAGACAATGGAGATGGGAGATGTAGGACATACCTATCCTTTATTCTTGGTAGATGGCATCTGGCTTGCAAACGAACCTACCACACAAGATAAGTATTTCACTGTAGCAAATGTATATGAATACAATCCAGGATATCGTTTAATGTTACAGGTTGGCAACACTTCTGACTTTAATGATATTACCAAATATCAGCAGATTGGACAGTATTGTATTCAGACAGGATACACCATGCCAGACGAAGCACAGGTAAGAAAATTCGGAAATACTAGAACAGTTTTCGATAAGATTGCCATTGATTTCAAATCTGAATACAGATAAGGGAAAAGCGAGACAGCTATCAAATATTTTTATTTGGTAGCTGTCTTTTTGTTTTGGAATAAATTCCAAAACGTATCTTACTCTCAGAAGTTTCTTCTCTTTTTTGAAAATTGGCTTATAGTATAAAGCGCACTTTATGATACGCATTATAATGCAAGCAGAGGCATCATAAGATGCCCCTGCTGTAACAAGATAGTGCTAGTGCATATATGGATTAACCACATATAGGGAATACACATACACATTTTTTGAATGTTAAGAATATATATCCTCCTCTCTTAGTTGTTATTATTTTGCAACCTGTTTTTGATTTTTTTAAACAATATATCAGTTAATTTAGAATCTTGTAAAATCCGGTCAATCATCAGGTTTAGTAGCATATCAGTTGATTTTGAGTTCTGCAAGATTTTGTCATGTATCAAATCCAATATATAATTTATTGATTTTGGATCTTGCAACATCTTGTCAACTTGCATATCAAGCATGTGATGGCACAATGATTTAATAAACAAATCTTCTAAATCACTTTGGGTATCTGTTGAGCAATCTTGGCGCAACAATTTGAATATGTACTCCAATAGTGCATACTGGGATACCCTACCATTATCCTTGTAGTTGCGACAGAGCAAAGAGAGATGTTCGTAAACTCTCCTTCCTAATATCCCCTTGAAGTTATGCAGATGGGGAGATACTGCGGTGTGGGCAGCGTCAGCTAAAATGGTAAGTAACATATCATACATGGCATTTGTTTGATATATTCTTAGACATTTGTATTTTTCCGTTCGATGTAACATCGAAGTTCTGACGTGAGTTTGTATTTTCTTAATTTTGTTTCTTTTTGCCAAAACAAAAAGTGTACAAGTCCATCCCTATGGCCTATGTACAAAATAAAATATTTTCGGTTCGAAAACATCCGAATTTCTTTTTTACTTATATTTTCTTAATTTCTGGTGCGATTTTCCAACAAAAAAGCGCACACTTCCCCTTTAAGAAGAATGTACGCTTAAACCCGAAAACGAATAAAACACATATACTACGTTTATAATATAACATGTTTCAGCAAAAAGCAATGATTTTTTTAATTGTAAAACAAGTAGAGATTTTAAGATTGTATACAAGCGTACATGTATTTCGAAAATTCGTAGGAATGTTCTGCAATTATGTACATTAATGTACCCACAAAAGCAAATAGGTATGCGATACTATATGTGTCAGACAGATAGACATACATAGTACATTGACAACAGAATAAAGAAGATAACGCATAGAGAAGGGGATGGAAAAATGCGGAAACGAAAACATAGAGAATTAGCTTCTACCAATGCTATATCAGTGGATGTAGAAGGCTTAGCAGCATTATTATCGTGTGGTCGAGACACTGCTCGAAAAATTGGAATCGAAGCGGAAGCCCGTGTAATTGTGGGAAACAGAACATTGTATGTAGTGGAAAAAGTACGAAAATATCTGTTGAGTATATCCATCTGACAGCTATTGTCGCCCTCTTAAGGGGGCGTGGATTTAAGTACGAAAAAATTATAGTTGTAAACAGTTAGAAATTGCTATGGAAAGGGAAATATGCTATATTATCCACATAGGACGGTAGCATCCTTTCCATGGCAAGATTGATAGGTGCGGGAAGGATAGAAATATGAAACGGAGAAAAGACCCGAAAGGAAACCTGTTAAAAGAAAGAGAGGGATATGTCGAAGAGAAAAGTGGAGAAATCAGGTATAGATATCGTTATCAGGATAAAGAAACAGGAAAAAAGGTATGTATCTATGCTAAATCATTGAGTAAGCTGCGTGAAAAGGTAAAAGAATATCAAGAAGAACTTGAAAAAGGTGTGATAAAGGGTTCAGAAGAAAACAAAATATTATTGAATGAAGCTTTTGCACGGTATTTAAAAACAAAACATTTAGCTGGAAGTACTAAATCTAATTATCTGGGGATTTGGGAAAATCTGGTTAAGAATAGTTTGGGAATGCGTTCTGTGGGAGATATTAGACAGTCAGAAATCAAGGCATTATATGCCGGATTGTCTCAAAAAGGTTACTCTAATAGTATGATTAGGGAAATCCATTCTATGTTGCATCCTACTTTTGAAATGTTATATCAAGACGAGATTATTTCGAAAAATCCTGCTGCAATAACAAGAATCAGGGAATATGGTTATGTGGTGAAAGAAAAAAAGGCTTTGACTACTATGGAGCAAGAAATATTTTTAGAATTTGTTAAAAATAGCAATACATACCAGTGTTATTATTATATGTTGCAGATTGCTTTGAGGACTGGATTGCGTGCTGGAGAATTGCTTGGATTGCAGTGGTCTGATTTGGATATGGATAATTGCTGCTTAAATATTAACCATCAGCTTATTTATAAAAATTATGGAGATGGGTATAAATTGCATATCGAATCTACAAAAACTGATTCTGGGAAACGAATAATTCCAATATTTGATAAAACATATGATGCATTTCTTGGATATCGGGAGCAATATTTCAAAAATGGAGTACATTGTTTAGCTGAGATAGATGGATATAAGGATTTTGTTTTTCTGACTAAAAATGGAAATCCAATTATGCCAAATGCATATAATAATGTGTTGTATAATATCGTTCGTGCTCAAAATAAAGCTGTTTGCGAAAAAAAATCAAAAGAAACGATACTATTACCACATATATCATCCCATACATTACGTCATACTGCTTGCACTCGCCGAGCGGAAACGGGAATTGATGGAAAAGTGTTACAGTATATTATGGGGCATGCATCATCAAGTATTACGACAGATGTATATAATCATATTGCGGAATATAAAAGAGTAGAGGAGGAGATGAGACGAGTAGAAAAATTAGAAAGTCTTAAAGAATAGTTGGATAAAATTGGATAATTTGGGCTAGGCATGCATAAAATGCAAAGTAAACGCAAAGAAAAATCAATAAAATAAGGCACTTAATTTTTTTTTAATAAAATATTAGCACTCAACTCTTGACAGTGCTAATAATATGTGTTATATTACAGCTAGAACAAAGGAAGGGGAACAAAAAGGAAGCCTGAAAGAAGGTTTCACTTCCCAAGTTCAGATAACAGAAAAACAAGTAACAGCCTGCAGACAGCAGGCGATGATATTACAGTCCCAGCCATGAAACGGAACCGTAACATCTGAAAGGATAGGAGGTATGTTTTATGTTAATGCCAAGCATTTTTGGAGAGAATTTATTTGACGATTGGATGGATTTCCCATTTGACAGGAATTTCTTCGAGGGGCGCGATCCGCTGTATGGAAAACACGCAAAGAACATTATGAAGACCGACGTCAGAGAGACGGACGATACCTACGAGCTGGATATTGACCTTCCGGGATTCAAGAAAGAGGAAGTCACGGCAGAGCTTAAGAACGGCTACATGACCATCAGCGCAGCCAAGGGCCTTGACAAGGACGAGAAGGACAAGGAAGGCAGATATATCAGAAAGGAGCGCTACAGCGGCTCCTGCAGCAGAAGCTTCTATGTAGGTGAGCAGATAAGCGAGGAGGATATTAAAGCCAGATTTGAGGACGGCATCTTAAAGATTTCCTTCCCGAAGAGAGATCAGAAGAAGATGGAAGAGAACCGCTATATTGCTATTGAAGGATAATTGCCATCAGCGGATGAATAAGAAATAAGAAAATCTATAGACCTGGCGGACAGCCGTGGAACTTTTTTGTGAAAGTTTTACTGCTGCTGCCAGGCCTATAGATTTTTTTGCATTATTCTACTATTTTTTCTGGCTTGCCGGGATAGGTATTTTCCTGTCCTTCCGCTTCCATAAAAGAGAGAAATTATGGTATAATAGGAATACTTAGCGAGGTCTTTTCGAGCTTAGTGAATGTGGTATAATAACTCCAAACTATATCCAAACCAGGAAGGGAATTAATCTATGAATCTGGAATTTAAACCAATCAGCGCTAAAGATATTGACAGGCTGACGCCTTTTTATATGATGCGCCGCAATAAAACCTGTGACAGCGTATTTCTGGAGAGCTTTCTCTGGAGAGAGTATTATAATGTACGGTATGCCATATGGGAGGACAGAGCCCTTCTCTGGCTGATGGAATATAAGGGACGGGTGTTTTCTGCCATGCCCCTGTGCCGTGAAGAGGATCTGAAGGAAGCGTTTCATGCATTAGAACAGTATTTTAATGAAGAGCTGGGGTATCCTCTGGTAATCAACCTGGCGGATGAGGAGGCTGTGAAGTGCCTGAATCTGCCTCCGGAGCATTATCTGGTAAAGGAAGAGGAGGGGGCCGCAGATTATATTTATTCCGCCGAGGCTCTGAAAACTCTTTCCGGAAAGAAGCTTCACAAAAAGAAAAACCATTTGAACGCTTTTAAGAGAAATTATGAGGGACGATATGAATACAGGACGCTGACCTGCGACTACATTCAGGACGTCTGGAAGTTTTTGGACCGCTGGAGAGAGAAAAAGGGAGAGGACGTGGAGGAGCACCTGGATTTTGAGGTCAGGGGCATTCACGAAATCCTCAGAAACTGCTGTTCCTTAAATATCCGCATGGGCGGTATCTACGTGGACGGGGAGCTGGAAGCGTTCTCTATCGGAAGCTATAATCCGCTGGAGCGGATGGCTGTCATCCACATTGAGAAGGCCAATCCGGAGATGCGGGGACTGTATCAGCTGATCAACCAGCAGTTCCTTTTAGAGGAATTTCCTGGAATCGAGCTGGTTAACCGGGAGGACGATCTGGGCCTGGAAGGCCTCAGAAAGGCGAAAATGTCCTACTGCCCCATTGATTTTGCTAAGAAATACCTGGTGCAGCAGATTTCCTTCGGCCAGGGAACCGGCCAGGAGAATGGCTTTGACTGGGCAGAAAAAATAGGGGTTCTGGCCGATACGGAGGAAGAGCTGACAGCGGCGCAGCTGGGAGGAATATCTGCAGACGGAAGCGCAAAAGCCGTGTGGCAGGATGGACTCCGCTATGCAGACGAGGAGGAAAAGCAGCGCTGCCGGGAGCTGTGGCACGAGGCGTTTCCCGATGATTCTGTCGCCTTTGCCGATTATTACTATGGGGAAAAGGTGAAGGACAACAGGATTTTAGTCAAGGCGGAAGGCGGAAAACTGGTATCCATGGCTCAGCTGAATCCCTACTCCTTTGTCTGCCGGGGCAGAGAATGGCCCGTCGATTATATTGTAGGGGTAGCTACCGCCGAAGACAGCCGCCACCGGGGCCACATGCGCTCCATTCTCAAAAAAATGCTGGAGGACATGAATCGGGCCCATGTGCCGTTTACCTTCCTGATGCCGGCAGACGAGGCTATTTACCGGCCGTTCCAGTTCGCTTTTATCTACCGCCAGCCCAGGTTTCAGCTGACAGAAAAGGCCCGGGAGACTTTAAGCTGCAGGCCATGCAGCAGCCGGGAGGACGCGGTTCTGGCGGCATCTTTTATGGAACAGTGGCTGAAGGAGCGGTTTGAGGCCTGGTGCCGCAGGGACGAGGCCTATGCAGCCCGTCTGATGCGGGAATTGGCCAGCGAGGACGGTATTCTGGAGTTTTTAATGGAAGAGGAAAACGGAGAGGAGAAGCTGGCAGGCCTCCATGGCGAGTGGGGGCTTGAGAAGAGAGAACAGCGTCTTCTCTACGCAGAGGACCGTCTGGTTACCCGGGAAAAAGAGAAGGAAAAGCCTGCAATTATGGCCAGAGTGACGGATGTGGAGGCCTTTTTCCAGATGGTTTCCGGAGGAGATTCTGCCGCTGTGAGCGCAGAGCAGTCAGACGGGACCGCGAAAAAAACGGAATCAGAGCCGGACGGATATCTGGAGATTGCAGATCCATTCCTGCCCGCCTGCGCCGGACGATATGAGATTGTTACAGACAAGGCCGGAGGGGCCAGAGCGGTAAAGACAGACGAAGCGGGGGAGAAGCAGAGCAAGGAGACTCTGGCGCTCTCGATTGACGGTCTGGCCCAGTGGCTGTTCGGCTTCAGGCCTTTAAGCGAGATTGTGGCCGGGGAGGGAAGCGTGGACGGAACCGCTCTTCCGGCTTGGACAAAAGACGTGCGTCCGATAGACGGCGTATTCTTAGACGAGGTCGTGTAAATGAGGGAGAGGAGAATGGATGATGGGAGAAAACTGCGCTGAGGAAAAGAAAAAGAGAGAGCTTTTAAAGAAGTGGATTCAGGAAAGCCGGAACGTGGTATTTTTCGGAGGAGCGGGAGTCTCCACAGAGAGCGGAATTCCCGATTTCAGAAGCGTGGACGGTCTTTACAATCAGGAGTATGATTATCCGCCGGAGACAATTTTGAGCCATACCTTCTATTTAAGGAAGACAGAGGAATTTTACCGTTTCTACAGAAATAAAATGCTGTTTCCGGAGGTGAAGCCCAACCGCGCCCACCTGGCCCTGGCCAGGCTGGAGCAGGAGGGAAAGGTGAGAGCTGTCATTACCCAGAACATTGACGGTCTCCACCAGGCCGCAGGGAGCCGGGAGGTGCTGGAGCTTCATGGATCCGTACACCGCAATTACTGCGAAAGATGCGGCCAGTTTTATTCCATGGAGCACATCCTCTCCTGCGAAGGAGTTCCCAAATGCAGCTGCGGCGGAGTGATCAAGCCTGATGTGGTGCTTTACGAGGAGGGACTGGACGACAGCGTGCTCTCCCGCTCGATTGAACATATCAGGAACGCCGACGTGCTGATTATCGGCGGAACCTCTCTGACCGTCTATCCGGCAGCCGGGCTGATTGACTATTACAGGGGAACGAAACTGGTATTAATCAATAAGTCGGCCACTTCCAGAGACAGCCAGGCAGATCTGGTCATCTGCGGCAGCGTGGGAGAGGCGTTAGCGGAGGCAGCCGGACTGTAGATAATCAGATAAGAGACGTTTTATCAGTTGAAAACAGGGAGACACAGACATGACATATGAAGTGGGAGACATTGTAAAATTGAAAAAGCCCCACCCCTGCGGCAGCAGAGAGTGGGAAATTCTCCGGGTAGGCGCCGATTTCAGGCTGAAGTGCACCGGCTGCGGCCACCAGGTGATGATGGCCCGCCCGCTGGTGGAGAAGAGCACAAGAGGACTCCGCTCGGCAGACGGGGAAAAGAAGGCGTAACAGAAAGAAAAACACGGAGAAAAAGCAAAAAAGAGCTTGATTTAATCAGGTTTCTCTGGTAAGATAAATATTCGTGATATATTATTGAAATTCCTTACTCTCTGTTAAAAGTCAGGGAGTCAGAGACCACAAGGAGGTTTAGCAGCATGAACAAGTATGAGTTAGCAGTTGTTCTTAGCGTGAAGCTGGAAGACGAAGAGAGAGCAGCAGCCATCGAGAAAGTAAAAGGTTACATCACACGTTTCGGCGGTACTGTAACAAATGTGGACGAGTGGGGTAAGAAGAGATTAGCTTACGAGATCCAGAAGATGAAAGAGGGCTTCTACTACTTTATCCAGTTTGAGTCTGATTCCACATGCCCGAACGAGGTAGAGGCACATGTACGTATCATGGAGCCGGTAATCAGATACTTATGCGTAAGACAGGATGCATAAATAAAGAAAGAGTGATCGTATGAATAAAGTAATTCTGATGGGTAGACTTACCAGAGATCCGGAGGTTCGGTATTCTCAGGGAGAGCGGGCTATGGCAATCGCCAGATATACGTTGGCAGTTGACAGAAGAGGCCGCAGAAGCCAGGATGACGGAGCGCAGACAGCAGACTTCATCCAGTGCGTTGCATTTGACAGGGCAGGAGAGTTTGCAGAGAAGTATTTCCACCAGGGAACCAAGGTTCTCGTGACGGGAAGAATCCAGACAGGCAGCTACACAAACAGAGACGGTCAGAAAGTTTATACAACAGATGTAATCGTTGAGGATCAGGAGTTCGCTGAGAGCAAGAACGCTTCCCAGGGAGCAGGACATGACGGCGGCTACCAGGCAGCGCAGCGTCCGGCGCCTGCAAGCGCAATCGGCGACGGCTTTATGAATATCCCCGACGGAGTAGAAGATGAAGGACTTCCGTTCAACTAGAGACGTGAAGGCCCGCCAGGGCGCCAGTTGAACGAAGGATTGCAGCATCGGCAGTTTTGAAGGAGGGAACACCAATGGCATTCAATAAAGGTGATAAGGCAGACGCTTCCAAGGTAAGAAGAGGCGGTATGCGCAGAAGAAAAAAAGTTTGCGTTTTCTGTGGAGAGAAGAACGGAACAATCGATTACAAGGATACAAACAAGTTAAAGAGATACGTATCTGAGAGAGGTAAAATTCTTCCTAGAAGAATCACAGGAAACTGTGCAAAGCACCAGAGAGCTCTTACAGTAGCTATCAAGAGAGCACGTCACATCGCTCTGATGCCTTATACATGCGAGTAAGATTCGGAATCAGTAAGGTGAAAGCCCCGTACCGTTATGGTGCGGGGTTTTTTGAGTCTTGCCATTTCAGTTTTTCTATTATAAAATGAAATTACTAGATGCTGGAATGCTGGGAAAATGCAGGAAAATCAAATCGTTTGAGGGGGATGGTGAATGTTAAACCAGGACGCGATGACGCCTCTTTATGTTCAGCTTATGGAAGAAGTGGAAAAGAGTATAAGGAGCGGTGAATACAAATCAGGTGACAGACTGATGACAGAGGCAGAGATGGCGAAAAAATATGGAGTCAGTCTGATTACTGTCCGGAAAGCGATTGGTTCTCTGACTGAGAAAGGGCTTGTGGTGCGAAAGCAGGGAAAGGGAACCTTTGTGGTCCGCCCAAAGCTGTTTCGAAATATGAAGAAGCTTCAGAGCTTTACAGAAATGTGTACTCAGATGGGAGTGAAGCCGGGAGCCAGGATGCTGGAAAACCGCCTGATTCCTGCTGACAGAAAAACAGCAGAGAGTCTTGGAGTGGAGGCTGGAAGCAGCGTAATCTATATCAGCCGTCTGCGCTATGCGGATCAGGAACCAGTACAGATAGAGAAGAGCTATTTTCCTCTCAAGTACGCGTTTTTGCTGGAGGCTAAATTTGACGATAATTCGCTGTTTGACTATCTTCGGGAAAAAACAGGCATGAAGGTGACCGGTTCGGAAAAGATCATCGAGCTGTGCCGCGCTACGCCAGAGGAGGCGGCTCTTTTGGCTGTGAAAAAGGGAGATTACCTTTTATTTGTCAGAAGCACGGCCTACGACCGGGACGGGGAGCCGGTTTACGCGGGCGTTCAGGTGATTAACGGAGACCGGTTTGCGCTGCGGGTCTATGAATCGGACGGAGAATAAATCAACAGAGAGAAGGAGATGTGCTCCAAGGCTTTCGCACAGCGAAGGAGGGAGAGCAGGTCTCCTTTTTTTCGGCTTGAAAATAAGTTGACAAAGAAGGAGAAGTTGATTAAGATAAAATTATAAACATTATATAATATTATATAATCTATTTTGGCGAAACAGGGAAGGAGACAGTGGGATGAAGGTAATCGGTATTGGAGACAATGTATGCGACAAATATATTCACTTGAAGACTATGTTTCCAGGCGGGCAGGCTTTGAATTTTTCCGTGTATGCAAAGCAGCTGGGGGCAGACGCATCCTACATGGGGGTATTTGGAACGGATCAGGAGGCGGCCCATGTGGTTTGGACGCTGGATGAATTGGGGATTGAACACGGGAGGTGCCGCCAGTATGAGGGAGAGAATGGATGCGCCAGAGTGACTCTTGAGGACGGAGACCGCGTCTTTCTGGGGAGCAACAAGGGCGGGATTGCGAAGGAACGTCCGCTGCAGCTGGACGAGGAGGATTTAAAGTACATTTCAGGCTTTTCCCATGTCCACACCAGCAATAACAGCCATTTCGACAGCCAGCTGGCTCTGGTGAAGTCGACAGGAGTCTCTCTTTCCTATGATTTTTCCGGACAGTGGAAGGAGGAAGAGAAGGTTGCCGCTGTGGCGCCTTATGCGGATTATGTGTTCCTTTCCTGTGGTTCTGTCTCGGAGGAGGAGGCCAGGGATGTCTGCCGGAGGATGAAAAAAGCGGGATGCAGAAAAATCATAGCTACCAGGGGAAGCCATGGGGCCGTTTATTATGACGGAGAGCAGTTTTTAGTTCAGCCGCCGAAGCTTGTAAAGGCGGTGGATACGCTGGGAGCCGGAGATTCCTTCGCTGCGGCTTTTCTCCTGTCTGTGCTGAAGGGAGAGACGGCAGACAGGGCGCTTCCCGCGGGGGCGGAGTTTGCTGCGAAGACCTGTCTGGTACAGGGGGCCTTTGGATTTGGGAAGCAGTTTGAGTAGAATTTCATTGAATCCCTTCCGGTTTTTGCGTATAATATTTATATACTGAACATGGATAAATATTAACCAGGGGAAGGAGTAAAACCATGAAAAAAAGCTACGAAATGGACATGTGCAGCGGGCATATACTGAAGAAAATCCTGATTTTTTCCATTCCGCTGATGCTGTCCGGCGTGCTGCAGCTTTTGTTTAACGCAGCGGATGTCATTGTGGTAGGGCGGTTTGCAGGAAGTTCGTCTCTGGCGGCTGTTGGTTCAACGACGTCTCTGATTAATCTTTTGATCAATATTTTTATCGGTCTTTCTGTGGGCGCCAACGTGGTGGTGGCCAGAGCCTATGGCGGAAAGAGAGACCGCGATGTGAGCGAGTCAGTGCACACCGCCATTGCCCTCAGCCTGGTCAGCGGAGTCCTTCTGATCGTGATGGGACTGGCCTTTTCCAGGATTCTGCTGGAAATGATGGGTACGCCGGACGACGTGCTGGACAAGGCGGCCCTCTATATGAGGATTTATTTTGCGGGAATGCCGGTGGTGATGCTTTATAACTTCGGAAGCGCCATTCTGCGGGCGGTGGGAGACACCAGACGTCCCCTCTACTATCTGAGCGCGGCGGGCGTGGTAAACGTAGCCTTAAATCTGTTTTTCGTGATTTGTCTCCACATGGACGTGGCGGGGGTCGCCCTGGCCACTGTGATTTCCCAGGCCATTTCTGCCTTCCTGGTGCTGCGCGCCTTAGGAAAGAGCGAGGGAGGCCTGAAGCTGGAGCTGAAAAAGCTGAAGATTCATAAAAATAAAATGTTCCAGATCTTTAAAATCGGCCTCCCGGCAGGAATGCAGGGCGCAATCTTCTCTATTTCCAACGTCCTGATTCAGTCGTCGGTCAACTCCTTCGGATCCGTGGCTATGGCCGGAAACGCGGCCTCCGCCAACATAGAGGGCTTCGTATACAACGCCATGAACGCTGTGTACCAGACGAATTTAAGCTTTACCAGCCAGAATATGGGCGGAAAGAAATATACCAGAATTACAAAAATCATGTTTACCTGCCTGGGGACGGTGACCGCGGTGGGAATGCTGTTAGGATTTGGCGCTTACGCGTTTGGAGAGGATCTGCTTCGAATTTATTCGACGGATCCGGAGGTAATCCGGTTTGGAATGCTTCGTATGAGCATAATCGCCACCACTTATTTCACCTGCGGATGGATGGATACCATGGTGGGAAGCCTCAGAGGAATCGGTTATTCGGTGCTTCCGATGATTGTCTCTCTGACAGGAGCCTGCGGTCTCAGAATTCTGTGGATCTTCACGATTTTCTCCCAGCAGAGAACCCTGACCTCCTTGTACGTTTCCTACCCGGTGAGCTGGATCATCACAGCCAGCGCTCATCTGATCTGCTATTTTATCATCACGAGAAAAATGCCGAAAAAGGACGGCATCCCGGACGCATAGAAGGAAAGCAGAGACGGCTGCGGAATTGCGGCGATACGTTAAAGTGTCGCAAAATATAGAATTAGTAAATTAATTAATTGAAAATTAACGGCTGATATGGTAAAATACAGGTAGAAATAGCCGCGAGAGGAGGCCTGTACTATGAGTAAAAAGATTATTACAATCAGCCGTGAATATGGAAGCGGAGGACGTCAGATTGGCCAGCTGGTCTCAAAGAAGCTTGGGATGGACTTCTATGATAAGGAATTGATTGACCTGGCGGCTAAGGAGATCGGTTTTTCACCGGAGCTGATCGCAGATAAGGAACAGAGGGTGACGAACAGTCTGCTCTACAATTTCGCTATGGGAAGCTTATACGGCATCGCCTATCCCAGGACGCCCAAGCCTGAGGAGCTGCCTCTTACGGAACAGATTTTTATTGCCCAGAAGAAAATTATTCAGGATGCGGCCAGAAGAAGCAGCTGCGTGTTTGTGGGACGCTGCGCGGATTACATTTTGAAGGACAGGGACGACGTTCTGAAGGTATTTATTTACTGTGATAAAGAGATACGCAGACAGAGAGCTTTGGCTGAGTACGGCGAGATCGAGGACTATATCGACGAGTTCATGCATCAAACGGATAAAAAGCGCCGGATTCATTACGAGACCTTCACCAACCAGAAGTGGGGCCGCCGGGAGAACTACGATATTATGTTAAACAGCGGCCAGCTGGGAATTGAGACCTGCGTACAGATACTCTGCGATGCGGTAAAGTAGGAAAACAGAGCAGCAAAATAAAGAAAAATAAAAGCAGCAGAATAAAGCAGCAGAAACGGCAGGATATCAGAAACCAGTTCAGCGCAGGAAAGCGCATAACAGACAAGATTTGACATGCAGAGAGGGCGCGGCATTTTGGCCGCGCCCTCTTTTGGATCTTTATTCATCAAAAATAGAGACAATTTCTCCGTCCAGGATCCGGTTCATATTTTTGACAGCGCAGAAATTTCCGCACATGGAGCAGGTATCTTCTTTTTCCGGTTTGGAGGAAGCGCGGTAGCGTCTGGCTTTCTCCGGATCTATAGAGAGGCGGAACATTTCTTCCCAGTCCAGCTTTTTGCGGGCCTCGCTCATGCTTCGATCCCAGTCTGAGGCGCCGGGAATTCCTTTCGCAATGTCGGCGGCGTGGGCTGCGATTCGCGACGCGATAATTCCCTCTTTTACGTCGTCCCGATCCGGCAGTCTTAAATGCTCGGCCGGAGTGACATAGCAGAGGAAGGAAGCGCCGGCGGCTGCGGCGACTGCTCCTCCGATGGCCGCAGTAATGTGATCGTATCCGGGGGCCACATCTGTGACAAGAGGCCCTAATACATAGAAGGGAGCGCCCTTGCAGAGCGTCTGCTGGATTTTCATATTGGCTGCAATCTGGTCTAAAGGCATGTGGCCTGGCCCCTCAATTATAACCTGCACGTCTTTCTCCCAGGCGCGTCTAGTCAGCTCCGCCAGCGTGACAAGCTCTTCTATCTGGGAAATGTCCGAGGCGTCTTCCAGGCAGCCGGGACGGCAGGCGTCTCCAAGACTTAAAGTCACATCGTATTCCCGGCAGATATCGAGAATTTCGTCAAACCGCGCGTAAAATGGATTTTCCTCTCCTGTCATTTCCATCCAGGCGAAAATAATGGAACCTCCTCTGGAGACAATATTGGTGAGGCGTTTCGCCTGCTTGAACCGGCTGGCCGTATTTTTATTGATGCCTACGTGGATGGTGAGGAAGTCGACGCCGTCCATGGCGTGCATCCGGACAATGTCAATCCACTCGTCAGCGGTGATTTGCCCAAGGGGCTTGTGGTAATAGACTACCGCGTCGTAGATGGGAACTGTGCCGATGATGGCAGGACACTCGGCCGTCAGCTTTCTGCGGAATTTCCGGGTGTCTCCGAAGGAGCTTAAATCCATGATGGATTCCGCGCCCATGGCCACGGCGTCGCTGACCTTCTGAAGTTCCATATCCAGATCCACGCAGTCTCGGGATGTTCCCAGATTGACGTTGATTTTCGTTCTCAGCATAGAGCCGATGCCGTTAGGATGAAGGCAGGTGTGGAGGCGGTTGGCGGGAATGGCAATTTTTCCCTCCGCTACAAGGCCCATGAGACGCTTGGTATCAAAGCGCTCCTGTCTGGCTACGGCTTCCATTTCTTTTGTGAGAATGCCTTTTCTGGCGGCGTCCATCTGTGTGGAGTAGGTTCGGGAAGAGGGGCCTGGGGCCGGATGTGCTGTCTGGTTCATAAATATGCTCCTTTCATAATGAGAGGAGAACGGAGGCGGAAAAAAAGATCTGAAACCATGCGGATCCAGATCTGAGAATGCGGCTGACGGCTTTATGATGGCCGTGTCTGTATAGTCCCTACGTTGGCATTACCCAAATCAGGTGATAAAGGTCGAAGTTTGGTTACTTCCTCTCAGCCCGCCTACGAGCTCCCTTGGTTTAGGGAAAGTATACCATCAGAAGAAGGGGATGTCAAATTGTTTTGCGTTTGTCCTGCGTGCCTAGACGAACCGCCCCCTTTATGCTATAATTTGTATCTATAGATATACAAAAGGATAAACGCTCTGCGGGATTTCCGGGGAGCGTTCTCGAAAATGAAACAGGAGAGAGAGATGAAAGAGGATATCAGAATACAGGGGCAGCTTCGGGCATATCTGCAGTGGCCGCTTTTTATGGCAGTGATTCTGATGGCCGCCAATGTGGTGGTGGGTCTGATGGATTTAAAGGCCGGCATTGTCATGACTGGTTTTACACTGTTTTATGCGGCGGTATGCGGATGGCTTTATCTGTATAAGAGGAAGCGGCTTCTAGGGGGGCTTCTGGAATTTTCTGCTCAGTATGCCGAGCTTCAGGAGCATATTGCGGCGGATATGGCTTTCCCCTATGCGATTGCAGATGAAAGCGGTCTTCTGCTGTGGATGAACGACGGGTTTGCCGATATTGTGAGGGATGACCGGAAGAATAAGACGCTGTTCGGGCTGTTTCCGGAGCTGACCAGGGAGATTTTAAATGGAATCGACGGGGAGGGAAGTCTTCACATTACCTATGGAGACAGCTTTTACCGGATGGAGCTCCGCCACATCTGCGCAGGCGAGAACGGGGAACTGAACCTGGACGCGCCGGACGGAGACGAGGATGAGACGCTGTGGGCAGTTTATCTGTTTGACGAGACGGAGCTTCTGGCTTTAAAGCAGGAGATTGCAGATCAGAACCTGGTGGCCGGACTGATTTATCTGGACAATTACGACGAGGCCCTGGAGAGCGTGGAGGAGGTGCGCCGCTCGCTTCTGGTGGCTCTCATTGACCGAAAGATCAACAAGTATATTTCTAATTTAGACGGTATTGTGAAGAAACTGGAAAAAGACAAATATTTCTTTGTCATTAAGCAGAAGTATACGAAAGAGCTTGAGAAGGAGCGGTTCGCCCTTCTGGAGGAGGTTAAAACGGTCAACATCGGCAACGAGATGGCTGTGACGCTGAGTATCGGTATGGGTATGAACGGAGAGACCTATATCAGAAACTACGAGTACGCCAGAACAGCCATTGACATGGCTCTGGGCCGCGGCGGCGACCAGGCGGTGGTGAAGGACGGAGCCAAGATCACCTACTACGGCGGCAAGTCCCAGCAGCTGGAGAAGACCACCAGGGTAAAGGCCAGGGTAAAGGCCCACGCCATGAGAGAGCTGATGGAGACGAAGGATAAGCTGCTCATTATGGGACACCGGATCGGAGATCCGGATTCCTTTGGAGCCACCATTGGAATCTACAGGATTGCGGCGGCGTTTAACAAAAAGGCACACATTGTCATTAACAGCGTCAATTCTTCCGTGCGCCCTATGATGGAGCGGTTTCAGAATAATCCGGACTATCCGGAGGACCTGTTCCTGACAGGAGACGAGGCGGCAGCCCGGGCAGACGCCAATACCATGCTGGTGGTGGTGGATGTGAACCGGCCCAGCATTACGGAGGCGCCGGAGCTGTTAAAGATGGTTAAGACCATTATGGTATTAGACCACCACAGACAGAGCAGCGAGATTATTGAGAACGCGGTGCTCTCCTATGTGGAGCCCTACGCTTCCTCCACCTGCGAGATGGTTTCTGAGATTCTCCAGTACGTAGGAGACGGCATTAAGATGCGCTCTGTGGAGGCGGACGCCATGTATGCGGGAATTGTCATTGACACGAATAATTTCATGAATCAGGCGGGAGTGCGGACCTTTGAGGCTGCGGCCTTCCTGAGGAGAAACGGAGCCGATGTGGTGCGGGTCAGAAAGCTGTTCCGCGACCGGGTGGAGGACTACCGGGCCAGGGCGGAGGCAGTCAGAAGAGCGGAGATTTTCGAGAAGGAATTTGCCATTTCCGAGTGTCCGTCCGAGGGACTGGAGAGCCCGACTGTCATAGGCGCTCAGGCGGCCAACGAGCTGCTTAATATCATTGGAATCAAGGCGTCCTTTGTCATGACGCAGGTAAAGGATACCATCTTCTTCAGCGCCCGTTCTATTGACGAGGTGAACGTGCAGGTGATGATGGAGAAGCTGGGCGGCGGCGGCCACAGAACCATTGCCGGAGCCCAGTTAAAGGACGCTACCATGGAGGAGGCCAGAGAAAAACTGAAGGCCATGCTCAGGCAGATGATCGAGAAAGGAGAAATATAAAATGGAAGTTGTATTATTGGAGGATGTAAAGTCCCTGGGAAAGAAGGGACAGATTGTAAAGGTAAACGACGGATACGCCAGAAACTTTATTTTAAAGAAAAATCTGGGCGTGGAGGCTACGGCCCAGAACTTGAACGACTTAAAGCTTCAGAAGGCCAACGAGCAGAAGATTGCGGCGGAGCACCTGGCAGCGGCCAAGGATCTGGCCAAGTTTTTAGAGGATAAGTCCATTACCTTATCTATCCGCGCCGGAGAGGGCGGAAGAGCGTTCGGATCCGTATCCGGCAAAGAGATTGCCAAGGCTGTGTCCGAGCAGCTGAAGATAGACATTGACAAGAAGAAGCTGGTGCTTCCGGAGCCTCTTAAAACCTTCGGAACCCACGAAGTGCCGGTTAAGCTTCACAAGGATGTAACGGGAACTCTTCGTGTCAAGGTAACGGAGGCATAAGCATGGATGAAGCGCTGATTAAGCGCGTGCTTCCTCACAGTGTGGAGGCGGAGCAGTCCGTCATCGGCGCAATGCTGATGGACCGCGAAGCTATTATTTCGGCGTCTGAGATTGTCACAGGCGCCGATTTTTACCAGCACCAGTACGGCGTGATGTTCGAGGCGATGGTGGAGTTGTTTAACGAGGGAAAGCCGGTGGATCTGGTGACGCTCCAGAACCGCCTGAAGGAGAAGGACGTTCCCCCGGAGGTCAGCAGTTTGGAGTTTGTCCGGGATATTATGACAACTGTGCCCACCTCCGCCAACGTGAAGTCCTACGCAGGTATTGTGCGTGAGAAGGCAGTGCTTAGAAGACTGATTAAGATTAACGAGGAGATCGCCAACACCTGCTATGCGGGGAAGGATAAGCTGGACGATATTCTGGCTCACACGGAGAAGTCTGTGTTCGACCTGCTTCAGAGCAAGGGAAGCGGCGATTTCGTGCCGATCCGCCAGGTGGCGTTGAACGTGCTGGACAAGATTGAGACGGCGTCTAAGAATCAGGGAAACGTGACGGGAATTCCCAGCGGCTTCCACGATCTGGATTTTCGCACCTCGGGCTTTCAGCCCTCGGATTTTGTGCTGATTGCGGCCCGTCCGTCCATGGGAAAGACTGCCTTTGTGCTGAATGTGGTGGATCACATTGCAGTAAGGAAAAATATGCCCTGCATGGTGTTCAGCCTGGAGATGTCCAAGGAACAGCTGGTCAACCGTATGCTTTCCATGGAGTCCAGAGTGGATTCCCAGAAGCTGAGGACAGGAACTCTGTCAGATTCTGATTGGGACGCTGTGGTGGAGGGAATTGGAACCATTGGAAATTCCAAGCTGATTATCGACGACACGCCGGGTATCTCCATTATGGAGCTGCGTTCCAAGTGCAGGAAGGTGAAGCTGGAATACGGGCTCAGCATTGTCATTATCGACTACCTCCAGCTGATGAGCGGAAGCGGAAAGGGCGGAGAGAACAGACAGCAGGAGATTTCCGAGATTTCCCGTTCCTTAAAGGCCCTGGCCAGGGAGCTGAATGCGCCGGTTATCGCCCTGTCACAGCTGTCCCGCGCCTGTGAGACCAGGCCGGATCACCGGCCCATGCTGTCGGATCTGAGGGAGTCGGGAGCCATCGAGCAGGATGCCGATATGGTTATGTTCCTCTATAGAGACGATTACTATCACAAGGATACGGAGAATCCTAACATCGCCGAGGTTATTATTGCCAAGCAGCGAAACGGCCCCATCGGAACCGTCAACCTGCTCTGGAGACCGGAGCTTACGAAATTTGAGAATCTGGCCAAGTAGGGAGAAAAATACACAGATAGGAGCGGTTCTTTCCGCTAGAAAAAGGGAAGCAGGGAAAGTTTTGGGTGACTTTGAATTGGAACCAGGAAACTTTCCCCGTTTCTCTTTTTTATTGCCTTCAGAAGCTGTCTCAGCCCAGCTTCTTTTTTTGACATAATTGCGCTGGGGTTCGCATATAGTATTAACAGGCTACGAAATATTGTGAACCAAAGGAGAGGATTGAATTATGGCTGAGGTACATTATCTGATATCAGACGCTTCCAAAAAAGTGGATGTGGAGGCGCACGTTCTGAGATATTGGGAGGAGGAGCTGGAGCTTAGGATACCCAGAAACGAGATGGGGCATCGTTATTATACAGAGTTTCACATTCGTTTGTTCAGGCAGGTAAAGATGCTGAAGGATAAGGGGTATCAGCTGAAAGCGATTAAAACTGCGCTTGCCAAGTCTCTGGAATCAGACGGGAAGGTGATTATCCCCAACGAGGTGCTGGAGGAGGACGTGCTGGCGGCTCTGAAGGACGCGGATCCTGCAGGAAGCGGGAGCGGGGAGGCTTCGGAGGCTCAGACGGTTCCCGGTACGGCTGTTTCCTGCGCTGAGGAGCCGCGGCAGGGCAGTTCAGTGGAGGAATTGGTAGAGAGCGGGCAGCTGGAACAGGTGCAGAGACTCCTGAATCATGTAATTGGGCGTGCTATGGAAGAAAACTGCGAAAAGCTGAGCCAGGATATCGCTTATATGGTTCATGAGAAACTTCTCAAGGAAATGGATTACCTGATGCGGGTAGCTGATGAGAAGGAGGACGAGCGGTTCAGGCAGCTGGATGAGATGATACGAGCGTGCCAGAAGGACAACCAGTGCAGGATGGAGGCCGCAGCCACGAAAATTCCTTTTCTCCGGTTTAAAAAGAGAAAGTTCGGGCGGAACGGAAATAAGCTTTAAGAGTTGATAACAGAGAGGAAGTGCCGCAGAACCATCGGTTTTGATGGGACTGCGGCGCTTCCTCGAACTATTTTACTGGTCACAAGACAGATATTCTGCGGCCGTCAAGGCCATAGACCTGGTACAGAGCTTAATATACTGCTCATCCACCTGGAAATTGGGGTTATGCATGGGAGCGTCTCCCCCTGTTCCTACAAAAATCATGCAGGAAGGCGCTTCCTGAGCGAAAAATCCAAAATCTTCAGCTCCCAGCATAGGATCCAGATCCGTGATCAACCAATTTTCGGGACGCCCATCTTTTATATTCGAATACAGACACTCTGCATTGCCGCGGAAGATCTGCTCCACAAATTTTGTAAAGTCAATGTCATTGTAGACAGCCGGATAACCGGCGCGAAAGGCAATTTCACAGGTTCCGCCCATAGATTCGGAGATTCCTTTTGCCAGAGTCTCGATCTGGAGCCTCATGGCCTGTCTGGATTCCTTTGATACATTTCTCAGCATTACCCCTAAAACGGCCTGATCCGCGATGATATTAGGAGCAGAACCGCCCTGAATAGTGCCCACATTCAGCGTGGACTGGGCCATAGGAGAGAGATTGCGAGAAGAAATTCCGTGCAGGGCCATGATCAACGCTGATGCAATGTAAATAGCGTCCACGCCTTCCTCCGGTGTGGAGGAATGAGCCGCGCGTCCTCTGATCGTTAAGGTATAGCTGTCAGAGTAGGAAGAAAGGTATTTCTGCTTCAGGAAAATACGTCCCGGAACTCCATTTTTTACATGGAGAGCAAAGCAGGCATCCGGTTTTTCCTGCATAAGGCCGGCTTTGATCATTTCCCGGCCCCCTCCTCCGTTTTCTTCTGCCGGCTGAAAGACCAGCTTTATTTTTCCATTCCAGCGTTCCCTGGTGCGGAATAAGATTTCTCCAACGGTTATCAGATTGGCTGTGTGGACATCGTGGCCGCAGGCGTGCATGACTCCGCTTGTCTGGGATTCAAAGTCAAGTCCTGTAGATTCCTGAATGGGAAGAGCATCCATATCTGCTCTCAGCATTAGAAACTTTCCAGGCTTTCCGCTGTCGATGGTGGCGATAATACCTGGCTTCTGCGGACTTTCCTCATAAGGGATTCCAATCCGCTCCAGCTCCCGCATAACGACCCTGCTGGTCTTATATTCATGGAAGGATAATTCGGGACACTGATGAATTTCCCGGCGCAGCTGAATCGTCTGCTTTTCCAGCTCGTCTGACAGCTGTATCAGCTCTTCCTGTAATGTCTTATCCGATATCATGATTTATTCCTCCTCTTTTAGAATCCAATGGCTGTTCCAATAAAAATGGAAATGACCATAATTACAAACAGAATCGCATAGCAGGGAACTAAAAATTTAATCCACCGCTTAAAGTCTACTCCGGCCATGGCAAGGCAGGCCATGAGATTTACATTAGTCGGAAGGAACAGATTGGTAAATCCATCGCCATATTGAAGCGTGAGGACAGCCATCTGGCGGGTTACGCCTACCACGTCGGCCAGGGGAGCCATGATTGGCATAGCGACTACCGTCTGGCCAGAGCCGGAACCGATGAAAACATTGATAAAGGCATTTGCAATAAACATGCCCACTGCGGCCATCGCGCTGCTTAAATGGCTTAAAGGAATGGAAATGTAGTAAACGATGGAATCAAGTATGCCAGCCTGGTTTAAAATAATGCTCATAATAGAAGCCAGCACCATAAATACCATAACTCCGCACATGGACTGAGTTCCTTTGACGAAGTTGCTCATGATATCATCCAGTTTATATCCGGCCAGAATACCTTCCACAAAAGCGACTGGCAGCATAATGGAACCCAGCTGAGTCATTCCGAGACCAAGGGTAGGACCGCCGGCTGCGAAGAAAATAAATGCGCCAAAAAAGACAACCAGGATGGCTGCTTCCCGTCCGGAAAGAGGCTGATAGGTACGTTCATAGTCTTCCGGCTCCAGGGCTTTTTCTCCGCCAAAATCTCTTTCATAGACAGCCTTGTTTTTCTGGCAGCGTTTTGCCCACCATATCAGATAGGCAGAAACCACAGAGACGTTCAGAATGGTGACAATCGTTCTCAGCCCTGCTCCGGAATATGGAACCAGCCCTGCGATCTCCTGTCCCATCACTCCGGTTAAAGGATTGATAGGTGAAGACATAAAACCTGTAAAAGAACCCAGAATTACCAGGCCGACGGCGAAGGTGCGGTCTGCCCGAAGCTGCTTGGCAATTAGAAGCCCTAAAGGCACAAATAAAATGACAGTAGAAATCATAGATCCTACGCACCCCAATAGAGCGGTTGCAAATACATAAATAGGGATAATTGCCAAAGCCTTATCCTTGAGCCTGTGGATTAAGTTTCCCAGAGCCCGGTCCAGAACGCCGGTGGAGTTGACGATACCCATCATGCCGCCCATAATAATCAGAGTGACGAACAGCTGGCCAAAGGAGGAGTACACCGTGTCTCCCACCGCCAGAATTACGTCAATAGGATTCAAATAGGTTTTGTCGACTACGGCATAGGTGCCTGGAACCGCCATTTTTCCATCCCGCTGATAGGCTCCGGACGGAATGATAAATGACAGAATATATACTGCCAGGTTAACAATGAGAATGATTTTCCACATGCTCATAGATTCTTTCTTCTTTTTTTCTGCTTGCATAGGAGATTTGCCCTCTCTTTCCTCTCTTGTTTCGTTTACACAGACGCTCTCTGAACCAGATTTTTAAACAGCCGTTTCATGGCGCCGCTTTCAGGAACCATTTCCTCAGGATGCCACTGAACGCCAATCAGCCGTCCGTCAAGGCTTTCCACTGCTTCCACGATTCCATCTTCTGTGTGTGCAGAGAGACGAAGGCCTTTTCCAAGAGTCCGGACGCTCTGATGGTGCATGCTGTTGGTAGCAATCTGCCCTGTTTCGAGAATCTGGAAAAGACGGCTGTCTTTGTCAATCTGTACCTGATGAACCCCATAAGTGCGCCGCCCTGACTGGCAGTGCAGGAAGGTTTCTTCCTCTCTCTGGGAATAGATATCCTGATAGAGAGAGCCTCCCGTAGCCACAACCATCATCTGCATCCCCTTACAGATTCCCAGGGCAGGCTTTCGCTGCTCCAGCGCGTAAAGAAGGCTGTGAAAGAGAAATTTGTCTACTTCCGGACGGATTTCTCCCAGATTTTTATGAGGATTTTCACCGTAATAGCCGGGATCGATATCTTCCCCTCCGGGAAAGAGCAATCCGTCGCACAGATCAATCAGCTTTTTTGTCTTTTCCAGATCATTGCTGACAGGTATGATAAATGGAACCGCTCCGGCATCTTCCACAGCGCTTATGTAGGCGGCGTTTATATATTGCCTGGTTACGTCTCCAAATCCTCCTTTATTACAGCTCATTGTGTCTGCAAATACTCCAATAATTGGATTTCCCATGATATCCCTCCAGTCTGTAAGGGAGAGCCTCTCCCTTAGTAAATATTATTTTGGAAAATATGAAAGCAAAGAACGTGCCAAAACAAAAAAATTAAGAGGATAGCGGAATAAAAAAGAAAAAACAGAACTAATAAAAAGAAAATAATTCCAAAAAACAGATAAAATATAAAAAACAGCTCAAATTAGCAGATCATTTTTTCCTGTACGAAATTTCACATCCATGTTCATCTGCTGTCCTGTGGTAAATGGGATAAATTATTCAAAAACCAAAAAAAACAGGATGAAATTTCAATTAAACTGGACGAAACATGAAATACAGAAAGGAGGCCGTCTCCAGCGTCCGCTTTTTTGGCAGAGTCTGGAACCGCCCTCCCTTCCTGGAATCGTCGTTTGCAGTTTTGACCCTTCTGGATTATCGCAGCAGACGCCTTCCCTGCTCCGTAATGCGGGTGCCGTTCCGGCCGGTATGCTTGACTGCCAGCCCTTTTTCTTCAAGCTCGTCTAAAAGCCGGCGGAGGCGGTATTCGCTGACAGGCGGCCCCAGAAGTTCTGAGAGGGACTGGCGCAGGAAGCTTCTTCCTGTGGGAGAACCGGCGTCCTGGGCGTTTCGGATCAGGATGAGAAGCTGTTTCTCCTCCTCTGACAGAAGACTGCTCTCCAGACGCATCAGATAATCGGGAAGGCAGTTTTCACGGTTCTTCATCAGCTCGAAGTATTCGGCGGCATTGCGAAGCTCCCTGACGTTTCCGGGCCAGTCGTGGGCAAGGAGAATACGCCGGACGCGCTCCGGAACGTCGCAGGGCGCTGACAAAAAGCTGGAAAACAGAAGAAGGATGTCCTCCTTTCTCTCACGCAGGGGCGGCACAGAAACAGGCAGAACACTTAGACGGTAGTAGAGATCGCTGCGGAACTGTCCACGTTTCATCTCCTGGCGCAGATCCCGGTTAGTGGCGGCGATAATGCGGACGTCTATATTGATCACCCGGTCGCTTCCGATCCTCATAATCTGTTTTTCCTGAATCACGCGCAGCAGCCGGGACTGGAGTCCTACAGGCATATCCCCGATTTCGTCGAGAAAGAGAGTTCCCTTATCTGCCTGCTCAAACAATCCCGGTTTTCCGTCCCGGCTGGCCCCGGTGAAGGCCCCGCGCACATAGCCGAACAACTCGCTTTCCAGAAGGTTTTCAGGGACAGCCGCACAGTTGACCGCCACGAAGGGCTGCAGGCTGCGATCTGACAGGCGGTGGATGGACTGGGCAATCAGTTCCTTGCCGGTTCCGCTCTCCCCCTCCAGCAGAATGGTTTTGTTTCCAGGTGAAAAGATACGCACGCTCTCCAGGCAGCGCCTCATGGAATCTGACTGGTACAGAATATCCTGTATCTGATATCTGGCAGTGAAGCCCTGGGTTTTCGCCTGGCGGCTGATTTTTTCTTCCAGAGATTTGACATAGGTAATATCCCGGAAAAAATAGAGATCCTGATAGGCAGAGCTGTCGTAGCTGAGCCTGCTTTTGCGGACTGTCATTTCGCAGACACCGAACCTGGCCGGTTCAAAATCAAAGGAGTCTCTGGAGAAAAAATCGAAAAGAGACTCGTCAAAAAGGGAGAAAAGCCGCGTCACACCCTCGCGGACCGGCTTTTTGACCATTTCGCGGAACCGTTGATTGCACAAAACGATAGTGCCGTCGGGAATCGTCAGAAGGATGCCCAGATCTACTGATTCCAGCACGTGCTTCATCTGAATATTTTTCATGATCGTTTCTTTATAATACTGGTTCAGTCCCCGGTTGGAATTTACGATTCCGTCGGAATAGGCCAGCAGCCGCTTTGAGATTTCCTCGCCGCCCAGCTGGAGACGGCAGATAATGTCCATGAAGGTGGCCAGATCGACGCAGCGGTCCCCGATATCAATGATCCGCTTAATAAAGGAAGGAACGCGTTCAGCTTCCCCGGGAGTGACGGCGATAGTGATATCGTCTCCGCCGTCTGTCCCGTTCCACGGCTTTAAAATCAGGTTATCCACATTTAAGTCATAGAGCAGATTGACGGTCTGCAGCGTATTTTCATAATTGTCATTGACCACAAGGACAGGAGTTCCCTGAGGAATTTCAAAGAGCTTTACTAGATTTTTCTCCCTGATTGTCCGCCTGATTACAACAATATTTTCCAGGTGAAGGAGCTTTTCCTTGATCCGCTCGATCCGATCTCCCAAAGTGAACAGGAGAAGATCTCCGTCGACTGTTTCCATCTTCGCAATCTCCTCAAAGGTCAGCGTCTCAAGCTCCGCCTTGCCCCGGAAGACGCAGAGCAGATCCTCCCTGATTTTTTCTGCAATCCGCTTCCGATCTGTAATAATTACAATCCGTTTCAATTTAATCCCTCCGTAAAACCCCGCCGCCGCGTATGGCGCATGATTCTGAACCAGCTATTATCACACATTTTACCGCAAAGAGCCTGAAAATAAAAGACAATTTTGCGGGAGGGAATCTTCCTCTGCTCCTGGATAATGTACTTTCAAAAGAAACAAAAATGTCACAAATGTTTGACAAAAATATTAAAACAATAAAAACAAAACGAAAATAATAAATTAAAAAATTAATATCATAGACAGATGTGTTAAGAAGCTGTATAATATTTGGAAATATGTGAGATGAACTGCTTCTTTTAATGAATGAAGAAAAGGCTGCCGCACTATACTAATATGAGGCGCAGACAAGTGAAAAAGCTTGAGACAGGCATTTTGCATAGGGCGGCAGACAAAGAGCAGGACAGGAGCCGCCGGGCGGGAGTTTGAGCTGGAACAGCTGGAAATCAGAGGCAGAAGGTGGTGAGCGAATGGTAAAGGAAACGATTCTGGCGGTGCAGGAAGCGGAAGCGCAGGCGTCTGGCCTGGTAAGCGAAGCCAGACAGAAGGGAAAGGAACTGGCAGAGCAGACACGAAGGGAAGCGCAGAGCAGAAGCGAGGCCGCCGAACGGGAAATCCGGGAAAGTCTGGAGGCGGTAAGAAACGCCGCTAAGCTTGAGGAAGAAGAGATTCTTTCAGAGGCCGGGAGAGAAGCAGAGGCAGAGATTTCCCTGATGCGAAAGCGCGCGGAGGAGAAATCAGAGGAAGCAGTACGTTTGATTACAGACATCCTGCTTAAGACGTGACAGACACCGCAGAAAATCCAGACAGGAGGGATGTGGATATGGCAGTTCTGCAGATGAAGAAAATTACCATCTGCGCTCTTTTAACGGATCGGAAACAGGTGCTGGATTTCCTTCAGGGAGCCGGAGTTGTGGAGATTTCACGGCTGGAGGAACCGGAGGGAAGCGATTTCCAGAGACCGGATACGTCTGCCAGGCGGCAGAGCTGCGAGAGGGACGCATGGACGGCGGAACAGGCCCTGGAGGTTCTTGACCAGTATGCTCCGGAAAAGACCTCTCTTCTTTCAGGGCTTGCGGGAAAGCCACTGGCTTCCGGAGAAGAATTTGCAGCTGTTCAGGAAAACTGTCAGCTGATCATGGATGACGTGAAGCAGATTTTAGAGTACAGCAGAAAGATAGGGGAGAGCAGGGCGGCCATTGCTAAGCTGGAAGCTCAGATAGAGTCTCTGTCCCCGTGGCTGGCTCTCGACGTGTCCATGCAGTGTTCCGGAACGGAAAGGACGGTTCTTTTTATTGGAGCGGCAGGAGCGCAGACGACGCTTGACTCTCTCTATCAGGCGGTGGCTGAGAGAGCGCCCTCGGCGGACGTTTCGATTCAGCTGATCGGAAAGGATAAGGATCAGGTATGCGCCGCGGTTCTCTGCCTGAAAGAGGATGGGGCGCAGGTGGAGGAGGCTCTGAGAGCTGCGGGCTTTGCAAAGCCTTCTCAGAGTTTTGACCAGGTTCCGGCAGTGAAGAAGCAGGAGCTGGAGGAGGAGATCCGGCAGATTCGTGATGAAATCAGGGCGGCGGAGGAAAAGCTGAAAGCCTATGGCACGTCCAGGGAAAATATCAGGCTGCTGTCGGATTACTGCCGGATGCGGGCGGAGAAGTACCAGGCGCTGGGCAATATGCTTCAGTCTGGGAAAACCCTCCTCCTTACAGGCTTTGTGCCCAAACAGGAGGAAGAGAAGCTTCTGGCCCGTTTAAACGAGAGGTTTGACCTCTATGTACAGACAGAGGAAGTGCCGGAAGCAGAGGAAGCGCCGGTGCTTTTAAAGAACAGTACCTTTGCAGAGTCGGCGGAGGGAGTGACGGCTTCCTTCGGGCTTCCGGCCAGAGGAGAGATGGATCCCACTTCGGTGATGTCGCTCTGCTACGTGTTTTTCTTCGGGCTGATGCTGTCGGACGCAGCCTACGGCTTGATTGTATTTCTGGCCTGCTTCATTCTTCTGAAGAAGTTTCCAAGGATGGGAAGCGGCCTGAAAAAGTCGATCCGCCTGTTTATGTACTGCGGCGTCTCCACATTATTCTGGGGCGTCATGTTCGGCGGATATTTCGGAGATGCGGTGAATGTGATTTCCAGGACGTTTTTCGGACGGGAAATAAGCATACCGGCCGTATGGTTTACTCCCCTTGACGATCCCATGAAGATGCTTGTGATGTCCATGCTGTTCGGCGTGATCCACCTGTTTCTGGGACTGGGACTGAAGGGATATATGCTGTTAAAGGATAAACGGATTCTGGATTTCTTCTGTGACGTGGTTCTTTGGTACTGTCTCTTAACGGGCCTTATTTTAATTCTTCTCCCGTCGGAGCTGTTTGCATCCATGTCTCAGATGACTATTGTATTCCCGGAACCGGTCAATCTGCTGGCGAAGGTATTAGCCATAGGAGGAGCGGCCGGAATTCTTCTCATGTCAGGCAGAAGCAGCAAAAATCCGGCTCTCAGGCTGGCGTTAGGAGCATATGATCTCTACAATATTACAAGCTGGCTTTCCGATGTGCTCTCCTATTCCAGGCTTCTGGCCCTGGGACTGGCCACAGGCGTGATCGCTTCGGTTATCAACCAGATGGGAAGCATGGCGGGAAACGGCATCCTGGGCGCAGTAGTGTTTATCCTAGTATTTCTGGTGGGACATGGGTTTAATCTGGCGATCAATCTGCTGGGAGCTTACGTTCACACCTGCCGTCTTCAGTATGTAGAGTTTTTCGGAAAGTTTTATGAGGGCGGCGGACGGATGTTTGAGCCGTTTCGCAGAAATACAAAATATGCGGATATTAAGGAGGACTAAGTTATGAGTGAGATGGGTATTGTATTTGCATTGTTGGGCGCGGCAGTGGCAGTAGGGCTTGCAGGCATCGGTTCCGCTATCGGAGTAGGCATGGCGGGCCAGGCGGCGGCAGGCGTTGTGACAGAGGATCCGGGAAAATTTGCCAAGGTTCTGATTTTACAGCTGCTTCCCGGTACCCAGGGTATTTACGGACTGTTAGTAGGCTTTCTGGTACTCTCCGGAACGGGACTGTTAGGCGGAGGCGCTGACATGAATATGTCCTTAGCCACAGGCCTTCTGTACTTTTTAGCCTGCCTTCCCATTGGAATCGTAGGTCTGGTATCTGCGATTCATCAGGGACGCACAGCGGTAGCTTCCATCGGAATCGTGGCTAAGAAGCCGGAGCAGTTCGGTAAGGCCATGCTGTTTCCGGCCATGGTAGAGACTTACGCCATTCTGGCTCTGTTAGTATCCATCCTGGCAGTCAGCGCGCTTTAATTTCGGCAGTCAGAATTTTCTGACAGAGAACAGGGCGCAGGAGACAGGAATACAGAGCATGGAAGGAGAGACGGATATGACGGGACTGGAAAAGATTACAGACCGGATTCTGGCGGAAGCCAGGGCGCAGGCCGGCGAAATCCGGGAGAAGGCAGAGGAGGAGGCCGGCGCAGTCCTGCGGGAAACGGAGAAAAGACTTTCAAGACTCCGGGAGGAGGCGAAGGAGAGGGAAGCGCTTGTGAAAAAGGAGCTGGAGACAAGGGCCAGATCCTCCGCCTCTCTGAAAAAGCGCCAGCTGATTCTGGCCGCCAAGCAGGATATGATCCGAGAGCAGATTGAGAAGGCTCACCAGACTCTTTTAGCGATGGAGCCGGAGGAATATTTTTCTCTGATAGAGCAGATGGTCCGCCGGTTCGCGCTTCCCAAAGAGGGAGAAATCTGCTTCTCGCAGAGAGATTTGAAACGGCTTCCCGAACAGTTTGGGAAACGCCTGGAACAGGCTGCCGCAGAGCGTGGAGGGAGCCTGAAAATAGGCGTGGAGCCAGCTTCCCTGGACGGAGGATTTCTCCTGGATTATGACGGAATCGAGGAAAACTGTTCCTTCCAGGCGCTTCTGGCGGCGAAACGGGACGAATGCTCCGATCAGATTCAGAAGCTCTTGTTTGAGAAAGAATAGGAGGGAGGAGCATGGCGGATAAGAATTATACGTATGCAGTCGCCCGGATCCGGGCTATGGAAACGGCGCTGTTTTCCTCCTCTGTGATAGAACAGCTGATGGCAGTGAAAACGTGGTCCGGCTGCCTTGATTTTCTCAGGGAGAAGGGCTGGGGAAGCGGAAATCTGAACGAGGGAGCGGAGGAGATGCTGGAAGCCGAGGAGGCGAAGGCGCAGAAGACAGTCAGGGATCTCCTGGGAGGAGACGACAGGATTCTGTCAGTGTTCAGTTATCAGAAGCTGTACCATAATCTGAAAGCCGCCATTAAAAAGACAGCATCGCCTGATTTTCCCGGAGAGCTGTACTACGACGGCTGCGGCGTGGACGGAGCAGAGATGGAGCGGATTGTGGCGGAAAAGGATTTCAAGGCTCTCCCAGAGCACATGCAGAGCATTGCAAAGGAAGCCTACGAGACCTTCCGCCACACCGGAGACGGCCAGCTCTGTGACGCCATGGTGGACCGGGCGGCGTTAGAGGCCGTTTACAGCGAGGGAAAGAGAAGCGGCGAGCCGGTGCTGATGGCTTACGCGGAGTCAGTGACAGCGGTGGCGGATATTAAGATAGCCGTCCGCTCCCAGAAGACGGGAAAGAGCCTGGAGTTTATGCGGCAGAGCATGGCGCCCTGCGAAAGCCTGAATACAGAGCGGCTTTCTATGGCGGCTCTCTCAGGAATTTCTGCTATCTGCGAATATCTGGAGGGAACCTCCTATAAAGAGGGCGCGGAGGCGCTTAAGGAATCGCCCTCAGCCTTCGAGAGGTGGTGCGACAACCAGCTGATAGAGAGCATTAAGCCGCAGAAATATAATCCGTTTTCAGCGGGGCCGCTGGCGGCCTACCTGTTAGCCAGGGAAAATGAGATTAAGACAGTTCGGATCATTCTGACCGGGAAGCTTAACAATCTTCCGGAGGAAGCGATCCGGGAAAGGATCAGGGAAATGTATGTATAAGATGGCAGTCGTGGGAGATTATGACAGCATTTACGGCTTTGCCGCCCTGGGACTTGACACGTTTCCCGCAGACGGGCCGGAGAAGCTTGAGCAGGTGTTTCACAGTCTTGTTTCCGGCGGGTATGCGGTGATTTACATGACAGAAGCGGCGGCCGCCCAAATCAGCCGCACAGTGGAGCGGTACAGAGAAAACCTGCTTCCGGCGGTCATTCTCATTCCGGGAGTGTCCGGAAACACAGGCAAGGGGATTGAGGGAGTGAAAAAGTCGGTGGAGCAGGCGGTTGGATCAGACATTCTGTTCGGAGGAGTCTAGCAGAGTGAAAAGGGCGGCCTTTGGCCGCCAGTTGACAGAAAGGTGGGTGAAGCCTTCCAATGAGCAAAGGTGTGATTAAAAAGGTAGCAGGACCGCTGGTAATTGCAGAGGGAATGCGGGACGCCAATATGTACGACGTGGTCCGTGTCAGCAGCCAGCGTCTGATAGGCGAGATTATAGAGATTCACGGGGATCAGGCATATATCCAGGTTTACGAGGAGACCTCGGGACTGGGACCGGGAGAGCCGGTGGAGTCCATGGACATGCCGCTGTCGGCAGAGCTGGGACCAGGACTGATTACCAGTATTTATGACGGAATCCAGCGTCCGTTGGACGACATTATGAAGGCCACAGGAAGCAATAACCTAAAGCGCGGCGTGGAGGTTCCTTCCCTGAAGAGGAACCTGAAGTGGAATTTCGTTCCTACAGTGAAAGCCGGGGATACGGTGGAAGCCGGGGACATTATCGGAACGGTCCAGGAGACCATTGTGGTAGTTCATAAGATCATGGTTCCAAACGGAGTGCGGGGAACGGTGAAGGAGATCCGGGCCGGAGAGTTTACAGTGGAGGAGACTGTGGCGGTGATCGCCACAGAGACAGGTGACAGAGAGCTGACGCTCATGCAGCGCTGGCCAGTCAGACAGGGACGCCCCTACAAGAAAAAGCTGCCTCCTGAGATGCCTCTTGTGACGGGCCAGAGAGTTATCGACGCCTTCTTCCCCATCGCCAAGGGCGGCGTGGCTGCGGTGCCAGGCCCCTTTGGAAGCGGAAAGACAGTCATCCAGCACCAGCTGGCCAAGTGGGCGGAGGCTGACATTGTGGTTTACATCGGCTGCGGCGAGCGTGGCAACGAGATGACGGACGTACTGAACGAGTTCCCGGAGTTAAAGGATCCGAAGACAGGCCACTCCCTGATGCAGAGGACGGTGCTGATTGCCAACACCTCTGATATGCCGGTAGCGGCCAGAGAGGCATCTATCTATACGGGAATTACCATTGCAGAATACTTCAGAGACATGGGCTACTCCGTGGCGCTGATGGCCGATTCCACCTCCCGGTGGGCGGAGGCCCTCCGAGAGATGTCCGGCCGTCTGGAGGAGATGCCCGGCGAGGAAGGCTATCCCGCTTACCTGGGAAGCCGTCTGGCCCAGTTCTACGAGAGAGCCGGCCATGTGGTGTGCAATGGTTCGGAAGGCAGGGAGGGCGCTCTTTCAGCCATCGGAGCCGTATCGCCGCCAGGAGGAGATATCTCGGAGCCTGTGTCCCAGGCCACCCTCCGCATTGTCAAGGTCTTCTGGGGACTGGATTCCTCCCTGGCCTATAAGAGACATTTCCCGGCCATCAACTGGCTGACCAGCTATTCCCTCTATGTGGACAATATGGGAAAATGGTTTAACGAAAAGGTGTCTCCGGAGTGGATGACCTGCCGTCAGGGCATGATGAGCCTTCTCCAGGAGGAGGCGGAGCTGGAGGAGATCGTAAAGATGGTAGGTATGGACGCTCTGTCGCCCACAGACCGCCTGAAGATGGAGGCGGCCCGTTCCATCCGCGAGGATTTCCTGCACCAGAACTCTTTCCACGACGTGGATACCTACACTTCCCTGAGAAAGCAGTTCCTGATGATGAAGCTGGTTCTGGCCTTCTACGAGAAATCCGAGAAGGCGCTGAAGGACGGCGCAGGCGTCCAGGGCCTGATTAAGATGCCAGTCCGCGAAAAAATCGGACGTTTTAAATATGTGCTGGATGAAAATATTGAGACAGAATATGAAGCAGTGACAAAGGAGCTGGAAGCTGAGATTGCCGACGTGCTCAGAAGGGAGGACTTCTAAATGCCGAAAGAATACAGAACCATACAGGAAGTAGCCGGCCCTCTGATGCTGGTGAGAGGCGTTGAGAACGTCACCTACGACGAGCTGGGAGAGATTGAGCTGGCAAACGGCGAGACAAGGCGCTGCAAGGTGTTGGAGATCGACGGAGGCAACGCCCTGGTACAGCTGTTTGAAAACTCTACGGGAATCAACCTGTCTAACAGCAAAGTGCGTTTCCTGGGGAGAACCATGGAGCTGGGCGTATCGGAGGATATGCTGGGACGCGTGTTCGACGGTCTGGGCCGCCCCATTGACGGAGGCCCGGAGATTCTGCCGGAGGAGAGAAGAGATATCAACGGCCTTCCCATGAATCCGGCGGCCAGAAGCTATCCTCAGGAGTTTATCCAGACGGGAGTGTCCGCTATAGACGGACTGAACACGCTGGTAAGAGGCCAGAAGCTGCCGATTTTCTCGGCCTCCGGCCTTCCCCACGCCAATCTGGCGGCTCAGATTGCCAGACAGGCTAAGGTGCGGGGAACCGACGAGCCCTTCGCCGTTGTGTTTGCAGCTATGGGCATCACCTTTGAGGAAGCCCACTTCTTTGAGGAGAGCTTTAAGGAGACGGGAGCTATCGACAGGACGGTGCTTTTCATTAATCTGGCCAACGATCCGGCGGTGGAGCGTATCGCCACCCCGAAGATGGCCCTGACGGCTGCAGAGTATCTGGCTTTTGAGAAAAATATGCACGTTCTCGTTATCCTGACGGATATCACGAACTATGCGGACGCCCTGAGAGAGATCTCGGCGGCCAGAAAAGAGGTTCCGGGACGCCGCGGTTATCCTGGCTATATGTACACGGATCTGGCCTCTATCTATGAGAGAGCCGGAAGACAGAACGGAAAGACAGGTTCCATTACCATGATTCCGATTCTGACCATGCCGGAGGATGACAAGACCCATCCCATCCCGGATCTGACAGGCTACATTACAGAGGGACAGATTATTTTAAGCCGCGAGCTGTATAGAAAGGGCGTTATGCCGCCGATTGACGTGCTTCCGTCCCTGTCGCGTCTGAAGGATAAGGGAATCGGAGAGGGCAAGACGAGAGCCGATCACTCCAATACCATGAACCAGCTGTTCGCCGCCTACGCCAGAGGCAAGGAGGCCAAGGAGCTGATGGTGATTCTGGGAGAGGCGGCTCTGTCGGATGTGGATCTGATCTACGCGAAATTTGCCGACGCCTTTGAGAAGGAATACGTTTCCCAGGGCTACGAGACGGACAGAAGCATTGAGGAGACGCTTAAAATCGGCTGGAAGCTTCTGTCTATTCTGCCCAGAAGTGAGTTAAAGAGAATTGACGATAAATTCCTGGATCTGTACTACGGAAAGGAATAGGGGAGGTGTGATGCATGGCTCAGGCTCAGGTAAACCCCACCAGAATGGAGCTTACAAGGCTTAAGAAAAAGCTGGCTACCGCTGTCAGGGGACATAAGCTTCTAAAGGACAAACGCGATGAGCTGATGCGCCAGTTCCTCGATCTGGTGAAGGAAAATATGGCCCTCAGGCAGGAGGTGGAGGCGGGGATTAAAAGCGCCAACGTAAACTTTGTCATCGCCAAGGCGGGGATGAGCGGCCAGGCTCTGAACGCCGCCCTTATCGCCCCCAAGCAGGAGGTATATCTGGAAACGGAAAAGAAAAACGTGATGAGCGTGGACATTCCTGTGTTCAGGTATAAAACCAGGACGGCGGATGAAAACGATATTTACCCATATGGATTTGCCTTCACCTCCAGCGACCTGGACGGAGCTGTGAAGTCCCTTCAGGACGTGCTTCCCCAGATGATGAAGCTGGCGGAGACCGAGAAATCCTGTCAGCTGATGGCTTCGGAGATAGAGAAGACCAGGCGCAGGGTAAACGCTCTGGAACACGTGATTATTCCGGAAACACAGAAGAATATCAAGTATATTACCATGAAGCTGGATGAAAATGAGAGAAGTACGCAGATTCGTCTGATGAAGGTAAAGGATATGATGCTGGAAGAAGCCCACCATTATACGGAAAAAGCATAGACATAGAGAAACGGGAGAAAACTTTCTGCGCTCCAATTTGAAGTCGCTGGAAAGTTTCTCCCGTTTCTTGATGCAGGGGGCAGAACAAAAACCGCTTTATGGCTCGTAGATTCCGTCGATGATCTCGAACTCTTTTGCTTCCAGAGCCTTATCAACCCAGGCTCTGTTGGCTGTGCCGTTTGTAGCTGCTACGAGCTTGCTCTCGTCGGCTGCCTGGAACTTCTTGGCGTCCTCTAAAATCTGCGGAGCGTCCTTTCTCGGGATTACGATTACGCCGTCCGGATCTGCTAAAATGATGTCGCCAGGATTTACGCTTACCTCGCCGCAGGCAATCGGAACGTTAACCTCGCCCGGTCCCTCCTTGTATGGGCCGCCTGGAGTAGTGCCTGTCGCATATACAGGGAAATCCCATTTGCCGATCTCGTCGATATCGCGGATTGGTCCGTCTAAAACGATGCCGGCTACCTTTTTTGTATGGCGCAGATATGCCATCATGATCTCGCCCATCAGAGCGCGTGTGTTGTCGCCCTCGTTGGAAACTACTAATACGTCGCCTTCCTGAGCGATATTGAGAGCTGCGTGAAGAGCCAGATTGTCGCCGCCTCTTGCTTTTACAGTCAGGGCCGGGCCTACCATCATCTGATCCTTAGGGCTGCTCACCAGCTTGATTCTCGGATTCATAGCTGCGTTTCTTCCCATAACGTCGCCTGTGTTAGATGCCGGGATCGTCTTGAACTGCATCATAACCTCCGGATCCGGCATGTGTCTTTTCAGGTAAATTCTCTTTCCTACTGCCATAACAATATACCTTCCTTTCGTAGATTCATATCTTTGGAGATTCATTTTTCATTGTCTTCATTGTAGTCCAGAAAAAGCACAAAAGCAAACAACACTTTTTTATCATATTAACAAAATATTGTTGTCAGCTTATTTACACAGAGCCGCGGTTCTCTTATAATAATCATAAGAAACGACAGGAACCAACAAAAAATGCAGAAGAATAGATAGCGTCAGTATACACTGACACGAAGAATCCTGAAAAACGATGCCAACGGAGGAATCCATATGAATTTGCAGAGTCTTTACTATTTTGTAGAATTGGCCAGGGAGCTTCATGTGACTCATACGGCGCAGAAGCTCTACATATCCCAGCAGAATTTAAGCCAGCACATCCAGAAGCTGGAACAGTATTACGGCGTCACCCTGTTTAACAGGAAGCCGAAAATGACTCTCACCTACGCCGGAGAGCAGCTGTTAGCCGTAGCGACGAAAATCCTGGCGGAAGAAAACGAGCTGATTAACCGCCTTTCCAATATTTCCACAAACAGAAAAGGCCATTTGAAGGTGGGAATTCCCGGCTACCGGGGCCAGATCTGCCTTCCGGAGATCCTGCCTCCCTTCTATGAGAAATGGCCCAACGTCTCCATTGACCTGGTAAGCGAATCGTCCGGTATTATGGAGAAAAAATTATTTGACGGAGAGCTGGATCTCTTTATCGGAATTATGTATCAGGACAAGCCGAAGCTTAAAATAGAGTCGATTTTAAACGATCAGATCTATCTGGTCTGCTCTGACAGGCTTCTCCAGCAGTACTTTTTTGATTCCTGGGAGAAGGTAAAAAGGGAATCGCTTTCCGGCGTCGATTTGAAGGAATTTGCCAAGGTTCCGTTCCTCATGCCGAAAGCGCCTATGAAGCTTCGCCGCATTGTGGATCAGTGCTTTCAGGAGGCGGGAGTCGTTCCTGAAATTAAATTTGAAACCCAGGTGATCGAGCTGTACATGTCTCTGTACGCCTATGATTACGGGGCTTTTTTCTGTACCCAGATGCGTATGCCCACGCTTTTAGCCATGCACCCGGACGCCAACGCATTTCCCCTGTTCATGAACGGCGAGCCGGTTCAGCACCGCCTGGTAGCCGCGTACCATGAAGAGCGTTTTCTGCCGGATTATGCCCTGGATTTTATTAGTTTAACAAAGCAGGTATTGGAAAAAATTGCAGAGACCCGACCGCAGAATCAGCATTATCCAGTTCTATAACAAGAAAAAATTGTCGAAATTAAAAAAATAGATTGTTTGCCTTGTGATTAGACATATATTACAATACAGTCATAACAAATCAGGTTAATTTGATCAAAATAACGATTTATTATCAAATGTAAAGGGGAAAGCGTTATGACAGTTGCATCTTTTTGTGATGACATGTTAATCCTGGCAGTGTTTATGCTGGTCGGCTTTTTTGTCCGCGAGATTGCAAAGCCACTCCAGAAGTTATTTCTGTCATCATCCTTAATCGGCGGCCTTGTTCTTCTGATCCTTGGCCCGCAGATCGCCGGCGTTGTAAACGTGCCGGAAAGTTTTTCATCCATGCCAAGCGTAATGATTGATATTGTAATGGCGACAACCGTATTCGGAGTTACTATTAACCGCAAGAAAATGGGTTCCTATCTGGATTACAGCTGTATGACCATGACTTCTTATGGTATGCAGATGGCTCTGGGCGTTCTTCTGGGATTCGTGCTTCAGAAGATCTGGCCGGGACTTCCGGACGGATGGGGCATCATGGGCGTATTTGCCTTCCACGGCGGCCACGGTACGGCGGCAGCGGCAGCAGCCACCTTTGGCAAGCTGGGCGTTCCGGGAAATATGTCCGTAGGCATGGTTCTTTCCACTCTGGGCCTTGTGGTAGCCATGGCGGTAGGTATGATCATGGTCAACTACGGAATCAGAAAGGGCTGGGGAACCTATGTGAAGGAGCCTCAGAAGCAGCCGGATTATTTCTACGGCGGCGTACTTCCAAAAGAGAAGAGAGCTGCTTCCGGCCACACGGTAACGACCAGTATCAGCATCAACCATCTGGCTCTCCAGGTGTCCTGGCTGTTATTAGCTCTGTTTATTGGCCGTCAGCTGTTCGGTTTCCTGGGTTCCTTCTCTGAGTTTTTCGCAGGAATGCCAAGCGTGCTTCATGGTATCTTCGGAGGCGCGATTCTGTGGTATATCTTAAAGCTTACAAAGTTAGACAAGTTCGTGGACTTAAAGACGATCAAGATGGCCGGCGGATTCTGCCTGGAGATCACGGTGTTCACCGCAATGGCAACCCTGGATCTGGAGTTTATCTCCACCTACATTGTACCTGTTTTAATTTACACTGCAATTTTAAGTATTTTAACAATTCCGATTATTTTCGGTCTTGCCCGCCGCTTCTGCAGAGACGAGTGGTTTGAGAAGGCCTGCATGGCGTTCGGAGCAGCGACTGGAAATACCTCTACAGGACTTGCCCTTGTAAGAGCCGTGGATCCGGAGTCTCAGTGCAGCGCCGGAGATACACACGGAGTATATTCCGCTCTTATGTCCTGGAAGGACGTGTTCGTAGGACTGGCTCCTATGTGGCTGATGAGCGGTATCGGCTTAACCTTCGGCGTGGGCGTGGCCATTATGGTCGGATTCGCAGCAGCCGGATTTATCTTCTTTGGAAGAAAGAGAGCAAACGCATAATAAACTGAAAAAAAGCAGACAGTACCCTGTTTATTTGGCGCAAAAAGCATTGTGCCCGATTGACAGGGTACTTTTGCAATGAAAAAGAAATGCGGTCAAGAGCCAGACTTCTCAGCAGACAGAGCGGCCCGGCCTACCTTCTGAACCACTCCTTCATCACCTGTATCACCTGAACCAGCTCCTCCTCTGCGATTACATAGGGGACCATGGCGTACAGGTAATTCAGAAACGGGCGGCTGAATACGCCCCGTTCTCTGGCGAACTTCTGATATCCCTCCAGAATGGATGCGTCCTTCACCTCGATGCAGACGCAGCCTCCCATGATTCTGATTTCTCTGATTCTGTCGTCAGAGAAGCCATCCAGCTCTCTCCTCGTGATGGCCTCAATGCGGCGGATTTTGGCCATGTAGTCCTGGGTTTCAAACAGCTCGATGGATTTGAGGGCTGCGCTGCAGGCCAGGGCGTTTCCCATAAAGGTGGGGCCGTGCATGAGAGCGTGTTCCGGCTGGTCGTCAAAAAAGCCGCGGAATACCTTCTCATTGGCGACCGTGGCGGCATGGCCGATATAGCCGCCTGTCAGCGCTTTTCCGAGAACCAGGATATCCGGCAGAACCAGATCGGATACAAAGCGGTTTCCCGTCCGCCCAAATCCGGTGGCAACCTCGTCGAAAATCAGAAGAACGCCGTACTGATCGCACAGCTGTCTGGCGCGTTTTAAAAAGGACAGGCTGTACATGCGCATTCCGCCCGCTCCCTGGAGAAGAGGTTCCACAATCAGACAGTTCAGACGGCTGTGATACTGCTCAAAGGCCTGTTCCAGGGCAGGAATCTCGGTGGGAATGTGGATCACGTGGCGGCTGGGGCCGTAGGCCTTCAGGACAAAGTGGTAATCCTCGTCGTCTCCGGTTTCCATGGTTTTAAAGGTATCGCCGTGGTAGGCGTGTTCGAGAGCCAGCGTCAGAGTCCGCTCCGTTTCGCCCCGGTTCATGTAATACTGCAGAGCCATTTTCAGGGCGACCTCCACAGCCACGCTTCCTGAATCAGAGAAGAAGGAGTAATTCAGATCTCCCGGGAGAAACTCTTCCAGCCTGCCGGCCAGCCGCTGGACCGGTTCATGAGTCAGCCCGCCTAACATCACATGGGAAAATCGGCCGACCTGGTCGATCATGGCCTGGTTCAGCTCCGGGTGATTGTAGCCGTGGATTACGCTCCACCAGGAGGATACGGAGTCAATCATTTTCCCCTTTTCGGTATACAAATAGACTCCTTTGGCTCCGGTAATGGAAATCGGCGGGGCCATGGTTTTCATCTGCTCATAGGGATACCAAATCATTTTATTTCCTCCTCATACAGCGCTTTCAGATCGCCGGCAGAGATGCGCAGGTCCTTGTCTCCATCCTGGACGCAGGCTGCGACCTTTACGCCTGTCACATACTCGCACATCTTTTTATTGTCCTCATGCAGGACGTTTCCCGGCTGGTAATGGTTTAAGATCACTCCCTTCAGAGGGAGCTTCTGCTGTTTCAGAAAGAAGGCGGTCAGCCCGGCCTGATTGATCGTCCCCAGGCCTGCGTCCGCCACCAGAAGACATCCGGAACCGCAGGAGCGGATCACGTCAGTAAGCCACA
>OATT01000302.1_pt1 | contig 51332 bp, 42 predicted proteins | sample 1476071 | NCBI WGS metagenome assembly OATT01 (sample SAMEA2579989, study PRJEB22360) | human gut metagenome | biome: human gut; feature: human-associated habitat; material: faeces | place: Denmark | collected 2008/2010 | reverse complement strand
CTGAATAAGGGAACAAAGAAAAGGCGGTAAAACGGATTTTTATCGCGACAGCAAACCGGAGTCGGGGGATTCTCCCAAGACCTCGATTAACACATGGAGGTAAAATTATATGGTAGTACAACACAATTTAACAGCAATGAATTCTAACAGAATGTTAGGCATCACACAGGGTACATTATCCAAGTCTACAGAGAAGCTTTCTTCCGGTTATAAGATTAACCGTGCAGCAGATGATGCAGCAGGATTATCTATTTCTGAAAAGATGAGAAAGCAGATCCGTGGTTTAACACAGGCATCTACAAATGCTGAAGATGGTATCAGCGCTGTACAGACTGCTGAAGGTGCACTTCAGGAAGTACAGGATATGCTGCAGAGAATGAATGAATTATCAGTTCAGGCTTCTAACGGTACTTTATCAGAGTCTGATCGTCAGGATATTCAGAATGAAGTTGACAATCTGGTAACAGAAGTTGACCGTGTATCTGAAACAACCAAGTTCAATGAGACATATCTGTTGAAAGGTGATAATACTGTAGATAAGAAAGTTACTTATGAATATACACAGAAGCAGTTAGCATCTGATACTGTATTATATGATACTACAGGCACAGAGGTTGCTAAGGGTACTACATTAGACAAATCTCAGACATATTATACAGGTAGAACGGCAACAGGACAATCTGCAATTAGTGCAGGTACTGGTAATCCAGATAATAGTTTCCTTACTATAAAAACAGTAACGTCAGATGTAGATTTATATACACGAGATGAAAATGGAAAGGTTTCTTTTATTGCTAACGGCACAGAAATTGCAATTGGAACTAAAGTATACGGAAGTGCAAAAGATGCAGCTGAAGATGTAGATGGAACTAGTGCTAAAGGAGTAGAGCTTACTGCAACTAATGCTGGTTCAGATGACATGAAAGATGGAACAACACAGAAAGCTTTGAATGGTTTAACGGACGGAACAGGAGCAGCATTGACAGTCAATCTTACAGCAGTGAAAGCAACTTCATCTATAGACTTATATACTGTTAATGCTGGTGGAGAAGCAACTACAATAGTGGCTAACGAAGAGACATTTAAGTTAGCAAATAATGCAGCAACATATAAAGCTGTACAGTATAGAGGAACAAATGGAGTGACTGGTGATGCATTAAATGCATATGCTAAGGACAACCAGCTGATGGATAAAGATGGCAATGAAGTTGCTGGAAATGGACTTTATAGCTACTTTGATAAAGATGGTAAATATAAAGGTGGACTCTATCGTTATAAGACAGGTGAAGAGCAAAATATTAAGAATCTTGAAGCAGTTACAAGTGCTCAGGTTGATGCATTTGTAGGAAAGACTGAAAAAGAAACAGGAGCTCTTACTTTAACACTTCATGTAGGTGCAGATGCTACTAAGAACAATCAGATTTCGGTAGAAATTGATGCTATGAGCGCAAGCAGCCTTGGTGTTGAAGGATTAAAAGTTACAGGCAAGGATGATACGAATGCTTTGGATGCAATTGAAACAATTAAAGCTGCATTACAGCAGGTATCCGAACAGAGATCATCTCTTGGTGCAGTTCAGAACAGATTAGAGCATACTATCAAGAACCTAGATAACGTTGTTGAGAATACAACATCAGCTGAGTCTACTATCCGTGATACAGATATGGCTACAGAGATGGTTAAGTATTCTAACTCCAATATCCTTGCTCAGGCAGGTCAGTCTATGTTAGCACAGTCTAACCAGTCAAACCAGGGTGTACTTTCTCTGTTAGGTTAATTGCTTAATCAATAATTGGAGTTGGCGATTCTTTGAATCAGCCATTCCTACCATAATATGCAAAAGCCGCCAGATTGGCGGCTTTTGTCATTTTAAAATTGGGGAAATGATTGTCAATTTTTCTTATGAAGAATAACAGTGGGTTATTTAGCTTTTCTCAATTCATGCACATATTGGGAAGCTTTATCTTCCGATAAATCAAACCTGTCATGCTCTACATAGGAGATTGACAGGAATTTAAAGTACAATTATTTAATTTTTCCAAAATTTCTGCATATATTGATTGATTGCATCATCAGATAAATGAAATCGTTGTTTGACCAGAGTAGTAGCGTCTTCCTTAGAGTAACCAATATCTTGGACGAATTCAATTAAGGTTTTAACTCCATATTCAACGCCCTCCTCATAAGCATCCTCATAAGCATCTTCATAAGCATCTTCATAAGCTTCCTGCCGAATCATTTCCTTATACCCGACTTCATCGAATTCAGATAAAATAGATGCCATAACTCTCAACCTCTCTTTCTGTAAGATATCACGCAGAATGTTATTTTGGATACAATCGTCTATCGCCTTGGAGATTGCCTGCTCATTTGACCACTGCTTATTTTCTCTCAGGTAGTGGCGTATGATGTCAATGAACTGTGCGTATTCCTTCAGCTTCCGGCAACGCTCCATGAGTTCCTTATTATGCCCATAGTTGATGTTGAGCATATGGGCGATCACTTCAATATCAGGCTGCTCAGTGGGCTGTTGGAAGGCATCGGATAACCGAAGTTCCTTTTTATCCGGCATATTCGTAGTGCCATTGTAGAAGACGATGTACTGTGGAGTCGGGATTTTCAACAGCCTGGTAGAGTATATCTTTTTGCCGAAATACTTAACCTTGTATAGATCGGCAAAGTAGAAGAAGCCTCTTAGCGGCTGGTTGGGATTGAAGGTAGACTGCTGTTCAAACAGATTCTGCCAGTCATCCAGGATAAATGACATGTCATTCTTCAGATGCATGTAGATGACGTCATCAATGGTATTGATCTCCAACTCATCGGGATTCTGGTAATTCTTACCTGTTAATGCATTATATAGTGATAATAGTTCTTTCTTGTCTTCAAAGATGATCTTAAATAATCGGTCTTTGTAAGTTCTGTTGATAGTGACGCTTTCCTGCATAAATTCCTCCGTGGTAATAATATGTCTGCTGAAAGCGTCTTTTGATAATTGTATTATAAAATATTTTATGGCTTTTCACAATGCTTTTTGAAATACGCAGCTTTCAGCAGACGGTAGGTTACGGTGCACAGTAACGATTGCCATTATGCATGAAGCGGCAGGGAGAAGCAAGCCAAATGTAATAACTCGTACTCAAATGTAAAAACTTGTACTGAATAAGGAACAGATATGAGAAAACTCCTGCCATGCCCTATATAGGAGATTGGCAGGAGTTTATTGGATGATTATTAATTTTTCCAAAATTTCTGCATATATTGATTAACTTCTTCATCAGACAAATTGTAATCATGTCTGAGTATAGCAATTATTTCTGGCTTGGGTAATTTCAGTTTATAAGCCAGTTTTATTGATCCTCGGATTTCACCATCCTCAATAGCTTCATCCTGTATCATTTCCTTATACCCGACTTCATCAAATTCAGATAAAATAGATGCCATAACTCTCAACCTCTCTTTCTGTAAGATATCACGCAGAATGTTATTTTTGATACAATCGTCTATCGCCTTGGAGATTGCCTGCTCATTTGACCAATGTTCATTTTCTTTTAGGTAGTGGCGTATGATGTCAATGAACTGTGCGTATTCCTTCAGCTTCCGGCAGCGTTCCATGAGTTCCTTATTATGTCCATAGTTGATGTTGAGCATGTGGGCGACCACTTCAATATCAGGTTGGGTGGTAGGCTGTTGGAATGCATCGGATAAACGCAGTTCCTTTTTATCCGGCATATTCGTAGTGCCATTGTAGAAGACGATGTATTGCGGAGTTGGGATTTTTAACAGCCTGGTAGAGTAGATCTTTTTGCCGAAATACTTAACCTTGTACAGATCGGCAAAATAGAAGAAGCCTCTTAGCGGCTGATTGGGATTGAAGGTAGACTGCTGTTCAAACAGATTCTGCCAGTCATCCAGGATAAATGACATGTCATTCTTCAGATGCATGTAGATGACGTCATCAATGGTATTGATCTCCAACTCATCGGGATTCTGGTAATTCTTACCTGTTAATGCATTATATAGTGATAATAGTTCTTTCTTATCTTCAAAGATAATTTTGAATAATCGGTCTTTGTAAGATCTGTTGATTGTAACGCTTTCCTGCATAAATTCCTCCGTTGTAATGATATGTACTTTCAGAATGCTTCATTTAGAAGACTCCAAGAGTACATTGATATGTCTGTCTGCTGAAAGCGTTTTTGATAATAGTATTATAAGATATTTTATGGCTTTTCACAATGCTTTTTAAGATACGTAGAGCTTTCAGCAGACGATAGGTTACGGTGCACAGTAACGATTGCCATTATGCATGAAGCGGCAGGGAGAAGCAAGCCAAATGTAATAACTCGTACTCAAATGTAAAAATTCAGTACACAGAAAGCGATGCTTTTACATAAATTGTACATAGAATTTACATTTAAACATGAAGTTGTGTGATATAATGAACCTCAAGGGAAAACAAGCGGCTGCGAAGCAGACATTTGTTTTTCTGGGTTCATTAGCGAACGAATATCCTGCAAAGCAGGATGTAGAGTGCGATAGCACGGATTCGTGAGCTTGTGATATAATGAGCGTTAGTGAGGGGATGATTTTTTGGAAATGCTTATAGATACATATGCGAAATTCATAGAGGAGTGGGGGAAGCAGTCACGCAGGGAGCCATACGAGAAGGCGTGCATGCAGGTACACAAAAGGCTTCAGGTAATTAATGAAGAAATGTCAAATCAGAGGGGCTGGATCTGTATAAAGGAGATTACCTGGAGGGTGAAAACGCCGGATAGCTGTCTTAATAAAATGCTGGATAAGGGTTATGCTGCAGATGTGGAACTCGCAGCCGAGAAACTGAATGATATCGCCGGAGTGCGGGCAGTATGTTATTTCCTGGATGATATGTATCAGGTCATGGAGATGCTGAGAACAACGCCGGGATATGAGTTCATTAAGGTGAAGGATTATGTGAAAAAGCCAAAGGCAAGCGGATATCAGAGTCTGCACCTGATCATGAAAATACCTGTAGGAGAGCAGATGGTCAAGGTGGAGACACAGATAAGGACGCAGGCAATGGATTTCTGGTCAGATATTGAACATCATTTTGTATACAAGACTAATAATCTCAATATAGAAGAGTGTGAAGAGGAATTCCTAAAATGCTCCAAGTCGATCCGCAAGATTGATAAACAAATGTTAAAAATCCGCAGAAAGATTGAAAATACTCAGTAAAGGAGACGCTTTCTTTGACACGTACATAAGGACATGATACACTGAGTAAGAGACAGAAACAGAAAGGCGGTTTATGATTTATGAACACAGAGTGGTCATTAGAAGTATATTATAAAGGATATGAAGATCCAGCATTTGCAGAAGATTTTGAGCTTTTGCAGAAGAATGCACAGGCGCTGGAGACTGCATTGGGGCAGGCAAGAGAGCAGGATGATGTGCAGGGGCTTGTAACTGTACTGGAAGCAAAGGAAGCGTATGCCAAGGTGCTTTTCAAACTCAACGAGTATCTGGCACTTCGCAATTCCGTGGACACAACAGATGGTAAAACACTGGATCACATCGGCAGACTGGATAAGATCAATGCATCTACAGCCAAGGCACAGTCAGCCATGGATAAGTATATAGCAGGGGTAGCAGATCTTGAGGCGTGTATAGCAGCGCATCCGCTCCTGACAGAGTATGCCTTTTTACTGAGAAATACGAAGAAAAAGGCAGTACATCTTTTCTCTGATGAGATGGAAGCCATGATTTCCAGAATGAATCTGACCGGCGGCAATGCATGGAGCAGACTGTTTGACTATCTGACATCTACTTTAAAGGTAGATTATGACGGAGAGCAGATTACTTTGCCGGCAGTCAGAAATCTTGCAAATGATCCGGATGGAGCAGTTCGCAAGAAGGCCTATGAGGCAGAGCTTGCTTCTTATGCAAAGATTGAAGGTTCCATTGCGTATGCACTTAACAATATCAAGAGTCAGGTGCGTATGCTGGCGCAGGAGAGAGGTTATGGTTCAGCGTTGACAATGACGTTAGACCAGTCTGACATGAAGCGTGAGACCCTGGATGCCATGTTTGGGGCTATGCAGGAATACTTGCCGGCATTCCACAAATATATGAGAGCCAAGGCAGAATATCTGGGATATCATAACGGTCTGCCATGGTTTGAGATGCTGGCGCCTCTTGGCAGGAATGATAAGAAATATACGTTGGAAGAGACGAAGCAGTGCCTGTTAGACAGCTTTGGACAATTCTCCAAGGATATGGCAGATATGATGGAGCGTGCATTTGATGAGGAATGGATTGACTTTTATCCAAGAGAAGGTAAAGTTGGCGGAGCTTTCTGCTGTGAGGTTTCCCACGCAGGACAGAGCAGAATCCTGACAAACTTCAATGGTTCCTTTGATGCAGTAGATACGCTGGCTCATGAGCTGGGACACGCATACCATGGCACACAGACATGTGATCACAGAATTTTAAATCGTGATTATCCGATGCAGGTAGCAGAGACGGCTTCTACTTTTAATGAGACACACATTACCTGCCTTGCAATTGCAAAAGCCACAGGAGAAGAGAAGCTGGCATTGCTGGATAATATCCTGATGAATACAACTCAGGTAATCTGCGATATTTATTCCAGATTCCTGTTTGAAGACAGTGTATTCAATGCATGTGAAGACAGATTCCTGATGCCGGAGGACTTGAAGGCTATGATGCTGGATGCCCAGAAAAAGGCATATGGAGATGGACTTGATCCTGAATATATGCATCCATATATGTGGGCATGCAAAGGACATTATTATTCAGAAGCATTGAGTTACTATAATTTCCCTTATGCATTTGGTGCCATGTTAGCCATGGGACTGTATTCCATGTATTTGAAGGAAGGAGAGGCGTTCCTGCCTAAATATAATAAGTTCCTTCATGCTACGACTGTAATGAGTGTGGAAGATACCGCAGCAGTAGTAGGAATAGATCTGACCAGTAAGGATTTCTGGAGAGAAAGTCTGAAGTCTTTTGCCGATATGATTGATGAATTTGTAGAACTTACGTAACGGGATTTTAAAAGGGAACAGGAGAATAGGTACAACAATTGTCAATGAAATCGGCAATGTCATGTTATACAATAATCAGATTACAGACGTAATGGTATTGATTCAAAGATAAAGGTAATACAAAACGCGAACCCCGCGGCAATCGCCACGGGGTTCTTGTTTATGATATCAATTGAGGATGATATCTCATTTATAGACCAGCGTCAGAAACTGGTAATTACTATAATTAGTTAGCAGCTGCAGCTGTTGTAGCTTCCTCTGTAGTACCTTCTTCTGTTGTAGCAGCTTCCTCTGTAGTAGTAGCTTCTTCTGTTGTTGCAGCTTCTGTAGTAGTAGCTTCTTCTGTTGTTGTAGCTTCTGTAGTAGCTTCTTCTGTTGTTGCAGCTTCTGTTGTAGCAGCTTCTGTAGTTGTAGCTTCTTCAACTACTACTGTAGTAGCTTCTGTAGCTGCTGTATCTTCTGCTGTAGAACCACAAGCTGTAAGCATTGCTGCACCTAATGTAAGACTCATAATTGTTGCTAAAACTGTTTTCTTCATAATAATTTCTCCCTTATTAAACTTGTATATCGTTTATGTACAAACGCTATACCAAAATGTAATCAGATGAACTGATCAACACTGTTGTCGTTTACAAGTTCATTATTATACCCATTTTTCATGAAACGTCAATAGATATATTTAAATTTTATTCATTTTACATTTACTTTATATTTACAACACGTTCATAATTTGTTCATATTTCAACATTATTTGCTGAATTAAGTAGAAAATATTTGTGAAGTTGTACTAATATAAATTCAAATTGTGTCCAAATTTATGACAATTTACAGAAATTTACTTCCCGCATCTGGAAAAATTTGGAGTATCTCCTATCTTTTCCCACAAGCCCTCCTTTTTACTGTATAATAAAAAGGCACGCATCCTTCTCTGGCGGTTGGCTTTTGAAAACACGTCAAGGCTGTAAGGACTTCTAAGCACCTGCGAAAGAAATGCTTTTATTACAAGTCCTGCGCCTAAAACTCGCCTATGGCTCAAACAACGGCTCGGACTTGCCAGCATTTCTTTTTTGCTGCTAAGAAGTACTAACAGCCATTCCTAAGGTTTTCAGAAGCCAACCGTCAGAGAGCGGATGCTGTCTAAAGCTTATTCAGCAAAATGGAAAAATTTCTATATACAGCCACAGCTCATGATAGTTCGGTGAATGCAGCTTAGGGAATGATGTTTAGTATTTCTTAGAACAAAGCACAAATGCTTGCAAGCCAGGCGCAACTGTCTGAGCCCAAAGGGCGAGTTTTGCGCCCGGCTTGTATGGTAAGCATTTGCGATGCAGTTCTTAGAAATTCTTACATCATGTACGTGGCAAAAGAACCGAACTACCATGCACTGTGGCGTACCTAGAAGAAAGGAATTTAAAATTGAAGAGATATTATATAGGTTTGGCGATATTTATTATGACAAGTGCAGTGGGGTGTGGGAATACAGCGGCGGCGCTTCCTGTAGAGAATTTCCCGGTGGAAGAGCAGACGCAGACAGCATCAGGGGAGAGAGAAGCAGTAATGGTTAGGAAGAATACTTATGATACCCTGAATGTGGCAACTTATCTGACCAGAATTGGAGATACCTACTATCTTGCAGACTGCTATCATGATCAGATTCTGTACCATGATAATCTGACAGACCCTCTGACCTCCTGGCAGGTGCTGACAGATGAAGTACACTATGCACACACAATAGCCGGGGATGGGGATATTATCCTGATTGATGATACGGAGAATAACAGGTTGTTGTCTTTTCACAGAGAAGAAGAGGGCTATACCAAGGGTACAGTCTTTGAGAACATTGGCATGAAGCCCCATTATGTGCAGTATGATGCGCAGAACAAGCAGTTCCTGGCGTGGAGCTCCATAACAGGAGAAATGTTTTATCTGAAGAAAGATTCCCAGAGTCAGGAATTATATATAGAAAAGACACTACAGATACCGGAACTATATGGGGTATATGTCAGATCCTTTACCATTATGGGGGATGAGCTTCTTTTCGTGTCAGGACATAATAATCAGAAGATCATACGGGCTGACCTGGAGACTCTGACAGTAAAAGACAGCTATCCCGTACCGGCACAGATAGCAGGAATGGTACAGCTGACGAAGATACAAGACTATTACTATATTACAATATCTACAGATAATACAGAAAATCAGGATTATGCGACGATTATCAGAACGAAAAGTCTGGAAGATCTCAGTACAGGGGGTTATGAAGATGTGTATCAGCAGTTCGGAGTCAGCGGGGGGACGCCATATTATATTACCTGTATAGATGGAAGATATTATATGGCGCATCACCGCACGGCTCAGAATATCATTGCCTTTGATGTGACAGATAATGTGATCAGCAATGTGGAAGTCATATATTAGCGGTCATTGCTCCTGATAAAAGGCAACATGACATACAAGGGCAGCCCATAGAAAAGGGCATAGGCATAACGGAACTCTGTTGCAACCGGAGTAGCGATACATAAGGTAATGACCAGGACCATGGCAGGAATCATTAAAACGGCATTGGCATAGCGGGATTCACGAAGGCACATGCACAGACTGATCAGCAATGACCAGAACATACCGCCCATGCTCCACAGGAAACCAAACAGTGGAATCAGTTTCCAGAGCTTGAATAGGATTTCACGGATTTTAATGATAATACTACCTTTTAACAGAGGCTGCCAGGTAAGACCGAAGTTATTGGGATAGATACCGTCACTTAGTCCCACCTCATAATCGCCGGCAGGATACCAGAAACCATGAGTCTGTGCGACATAGGCATCAAAATAAGCCGGTATATGGGACAGGCCTATAGAGAACCACAGTGAGAGGAATTCCCCCTTATGGGAATCCAGATACGTACCGCTGGTAGAACGAATCAGATTCTTGATTGGATCGGATACATCAGGCTGATACAGACTGGCTACCTGCTCCAGATCCATATAGTGTGACAGGGTCTCTCGCTGCTCATCTGTAAGGGATTCACCCCGTGCAACGACACAGGCAAGCTGCTGGACAGGAATAGAGACAGATTCTGCAAAATCAGCCTGTTTAATCTCATATACATTCATGCATGGGTATTTTACAAATAAAACCAGGGCAAGAATGATAAGATGAACAGGAATCATAACCTTCCATCTGTCGCGGAAGACGAAGAGGACAAAAGGCAGAGTAACCAGGAAGATATACCAGCCGTTTGTACGCAGCAGACACATCATAATACTGGATAAGAGATAGGGCAGCAGAATGGTAAAGTAATCTGCTGCTTTTAATTTGGATAATTTATCGCATAACAGCAATCGCAGAAGAGAGGCAGCTGCAAGCGTCACACAGCCTGCAAAAGGAATGTCCTTCCATATCGTAACAGCAAAGATACCATGATATGGCATAAGGGCATAGAAACAGATCGTAACAATGCAGACCGGCGTGATAATGTGAGCCTTTTGCAGCGTACGGACAACATATCCTGCGGTAAAAGCCATGAAGCACATCTGGAAAAAGGTGTAGAAACCTAATCCTACATAAGCATTTCCCGTTAATTGCATACCGATATGATAGAAGAAACCAATCAGCAGCGTGTGTATCACAGAGTGGTGGTTGGACAGCTCATAAGCACCAATGATTTGTGCATACTGATTAATACTGTCTGGTGTCATGACACCGGGATATTCATGCAGATAATAAGGAAGCCATGCCAGCAGGCAGGCACCAAAGGCAATATAGGGAAGCCAGGGCTGCGGATAGAGCATGGTATCAATTCTGAGCGGCGAGACATAGATCAGCAGGCACAGAACGGCATGGTAATAGATCAGTCCAAGTCCTGCGGCAGACAATATCAGTATAATGAGCCGGAAGAGAGTGCTGGCCATATCTCCATAAAGCGTGGAACCTGTGGCTGCCAATGTAAACAGGGTGAAAAGGGCAGCAAGAATGCCTGCGTACCATGGATCGGCGTCTTTCATCCTTGTTTTGAGCGAAGAGGAGGAAAGCTTTCTATATATATAGAAGAAAACGGCAAATATAAGAAGAGACATCGGATTAGTTGTATTCATCTGCGTCAGACGCATTATGGCAAACAGCGACAGAAAACTTTTGCATGTGATATCTAACAGGTTCATATGAGATACCTCCTAACAGTTAATAGTATGTTCCATTTTCATCATAAAATGAATTTATACGTGCGTCAAGCAATACGGGATGGGTGGCTTGCATAAATAGGAAAAGTCTGATATTATCAGAAACGAAAGACTGGAATTTATGTGCAGAACAATACTGCAGAAAAGAGGAGTATATGAGTTGGGAGAATAAGGTACGTAAGGTTGTCCCCTATGTAGCGGGAGAGCAGCCACAGAATCAGAATGTAATCAAGTTAAATACCAATGAATGCCCATATCCACCGGCACCGGGCGTAGAAGAAGTACTTCATCATTTTGATGGCAATGTATTACGTAAATATCCGGACCCGGATGTGACTTTGCTTAGAAATGCCCTGGCAAAGAGATACCAGGTAGCACCGGAACAGGTCTTTGTCGGAGTAGGCTCGGATGATGTACTTGCAATGGCTTTTCTTACGTTCTTCCATTCAGACAAGCCGGTACTCTTCCCTGATATTACATATTCTTTCTATGACGTATGGGCAGATTTATACAGAATCCCATATGAGTGTCAGCCGTTGGATGAGAATTTCAACTGGAAGAAAGAAGATTACCTGAAGGAAAATGGCGGTATTGTGCTGGCTAATCCCAATGCACCTACAGGAATCGCAGTGCCTGCAGCACAGATAGAAGAAGTGATCGCAGCCAATCAGGACAGCGTTGTGATCGTGGATGAGGCATATGTAGACTTTGGAGCAGAAAGCTGCGTGCCATTGGTTGATAAGTATGAGAATCTGCTGGTTACACAGACTTTTTCCAAATCCCGCTCTCTGGCAGGCATGAGAATCGGATTTGCCATTGGCAGTAAAAAGCTCATAAAATACTTAAATGATGCCAAATTCTCCTTTAATTCCTATACCATGAATGCGCCTACGATAGCAGCAGGTGTAGCTTCTGTGGAGGATGAGGAGTATTTCCAAAAGACGGTTGCCAGAGTCGTAGCGACCAGAGAGGCTGCCAAGAAAGAACTGACAAGACTGGGATTTACTTTCCCTGATTCCAGAACGAATTTTATTTTCGCAACACATAAAGATATACCAGGAGAAGAAATTTTCCAAGCATTACGTGAACATGACATTTATGTAAGACACTGGAACAAGCCAAGAATCGCAGACAGTCTGCGTATTTCTATTGGAACAGATGAAGAGATGCACCAAATGATTGCATTTTTAGAGGATTATTTAGAAAGAAGAGGAAACTAAAGTGAAGGAATTTATCATTAATATTTTAAAAGGTATGGTAATTGGCCTTGCCAATATCATCCCCGGTGTCAGCGGTGGCACAATGATGGTATCCATGGGAATCTATGATAGACTGATTCTGTTATTGACTCATTTTGTAAAGAAATTCAAGGAAGCAATGAAGCTTCTCATCCCTATTGTAATCGGTATGTTACTGGCAATTGCCCTGTTATCCAAGGTCATTACCAAGATGTTTGATGCCATCCCTTTGCAGACAACGCTGCTTTTTGTAGGTATGATCATCGGCGGACTTCCTGTAATCTTCAAGAAAGTAAAGGGTAAGAAAGTCGGCGTTGCACAGATTATCGGTTTTGCAGTGTTCTTTGTACTGGTAATCGGCTTATCTCTGATAGGTGAGGATGACAGCAGAACAGCAGATGTATCTTTGAACTTCATGAACATTCTGAAGCTGTTCCTTGCTGGCGCGCTTGCAGCAGGTACTATGGTTATTCCAGGTGTCAGCGGTTCCATGGTTATGATGATCATTGGATATTACACCGTTATTATTGGTACGATCAGCGGATTGATCGACGCCCTGCATCCATTTGATATGGCAGGTATTCTGGCAGCATGTGGTGTATTGGTTCCTTTTGGTATCGGCGTTCTGGTTGGTATCGTAGTGATTGCCAAGCTGATTGAATTTGTGTTAAAGAAATACAGCCAGACAGCATACTGGTCTATTATCGGACTGATCGTTGCGTCACCCTTTGCCATTCTGATCATGATGGGCAGCGTGACAATCAACGCTGTGAATATCTTAACAGGTATTGTTATGCTGGCAGCAGGCTTCCTTATCGCAATGAAGCTTGGCGGCGAATAAGATAAAAACGATGAACAGGAAGGTGTGATGTAACATGGAGGCATATACTGATTTCGCGAGTGTCTATGATGAATTGATGGATAATACGCCCTACGGGCAGTGGTGTGACAATATTCTGAACGTGCTGGGAGAGTATGGGATCAGGGATGGCCTGGTGCTGGACATGGGCTGCGGTACGGGCAGTCTGACGGAGCTTCTTGCAGCAAAAGGCTATGATATGATCGGCGTGGATTATTCCGAGGAAATGTTGAATATAGCCTTTCAGAAGAGAGAAAAGTCAGGACATGACATTCTGTATCTGAATCAGGATATGAGAGAATTCGAGCTGTATGGAACAGTGCGTGCTATTGTAAGCATTTGCGATTCCATTAATTATCTGTTAGAGGATGAGGATGTTGTTACCTGCTTTAAGCTGGTGAATAATTATCTGGACCCGAAGGGCATCTTTTTCTTTGATTTTAATACGAATTATAAATATGAGACTGTCATTGGAGACAGAGTCATTGCTGAGACAAGAGACGATTGCAGCTTCATTTGGGAGAATTTCTATGATCCGGAAGAGATGATGAATGAGTATGACCTTACTGTTTTTGTAAGGGAAAATGAGGAAGAACCTGATACCTTCCGCAGATTCCAGGAGACACATTTCCAGAGAGGCTATACATTGGAAGAGATGCGTGGATTTATTGAAGAAGCAGGACTGGTATTTTTGAAAGCTTATGATGCAGACACGCTGGAAGAAGTAACACCACAAAGCCAGCGTATCTATTGTGTGGCGCAAGAGAGTATGAAATGAGGATTAAGATGTCAGATTATATAGTAAGAGCAACAGCTGCCAATGCACAGATTCGTGCATTCGCGGCGACAACGAGAGAAATGGTAGAGAAGGGACGTCAGGTTCATGAGACAAGTCCGGTTATGACTGCGGCACTGGGAAGATTGCTGACTGCCGGTGCAATGATGGGCAGCATGTTAAAAGGTGAGCAGGATGTTCTCACATTGCAGATACGTGGTGATGGTCCGGCGAAGGGCATTACAGTGACAGCAGATTCTGCAGCAAATGTAAAAGGATATGTGGTAGAGCCACAGGTCATGCTTCCTCCAAATGAGAAAGGTAAGCTGGATGTAGGCGGAGCTATCGGCAGAGGATATCTTAGTGTGATCAAAGATATGGGGTTAAAAGAGCCTTATACTGGACAGACTGAATTACAGACAGGCGAGATTGCAGAAGATCTGACTTATTATTTTGCAACTTCTGAGCAGGTTCCTTCTGCAGTAGGTCTGGGCGTCCTGATGGAGAAGGACAATACCGTGAAGCAGGCGGGTGGATTCATCATTCAGCTGATGCCTTTTGCAGAGGAAGAGGTAATTGAGAAGCTGGAGAAGAATCTGGCGCAGGTATCCGGCGTAACGAAGCTGTTAGACGAAGGCAGGACACCGGAGCAGATTCTGGAAGTGCTTCTTGGCGATATGGACCTGGAGATTCAGGATACGATTCCAACACAGTATTATTGCAATTGCAGCAAGGAACGTGTGGAGAAGGCAATCGTCAGCATCGGACGTAAGGAAATCAATGATATGATCCAGGATGGCAAGCCTATCGAAGTAAAATGCCATTTCTGCAATACCGCTTATGAATTCAGCATTGAAGATCTCAAACAGATCATCAAGCGTTCAAAATAAGGGAAGGGTAGTGTGAAAAAACCATATATGGCAGTTTTTTCACACATGAGATTTGTGTCTGCGTATACTTGACACAAACTCGATATGCGCAAAGGACGTGCGCAGAAACGAGGATTATTATGAAAGATGGATTTGTGAAAGTAGCTGCGGCTACGCCAAAGATAAAAGTTGCAGATACCCAATACAATGCAGAAGCTATTATCAGTGAGGTAAAGGAAGCCTGCGCTGATGGAGCGAAGATTGTAGTATTGCCGGAGCTGTGTATTACCGGATATTCCTGTAGTGATCTGTTCCTACAGGATAAGCTGTTAGCATCAGCCAGGGAACAGTTGGGAGTAATTGCAGACAGAACGGCAGATTGTGATGCCCTGCTTTTTATTGGAATGCCTTTGGAAAAAGACCATAAGTTGTTCAATGTGGCAGCAGTGGTGCAGCACGGACATGTACTGGCTTTTATTCCAAAGACATATCTGCCTAACTATGGTGAGTTCTATGAAGCAAGACATTTTGCCTCAGGAGAGGGACAGGATGGCTATTGCAGATATCAGGGTGAAGAGATTCCTTTTGGGACGGATATCCTATTTGAATGCGATACCGTGGAAGGATTGGTGGTAGGCTGTGAGATCTGTGAAGATATCTGGACGCCGAATCCTCCTAACACAAGACATGCATTGGCAGGTGCAACAGTCATGGTGAACCTGTCAGCCAGCAATGAACTGGTAGGTAAAGATACGTACCGGGAAGAGCTGGTGAAGCTGACCAGTGCAAGACTGATTGCAGGATATATCTATTCCAGCGCAGGAGATGGAGAGTCCACACAGGATGTAGTCTATGGCGGTCATGACCTGATTGCGGAGAATGGTACACTTCTTGCGCAGAGTACATCTTTTACAACGGGAATTATCTATGCAGATCTGGATATTGCCAAGCTTCGGATGGAACGCAGGAAGATGACTACGTACCTTCCAAGAGAAGATATCCTTCATGATGTGATACCTTTTACATTGAAGGTAGAAGAAACGAAGTTAAGCAGAAAGTTTGACAGAGCGCCGTTCGTGCCATCCGATAAAACGACCAGAGAGAAACGCTGTGAGCAGATTCTCTCTATTCAGGCAAATGGCCTGAAAAAGAGATATGAGCATACAGGCTCTAAGGCTGCGGTAATCGGTATCTCCGGCGGTCTGGATTCTACACTTGCCCTGTTGGTAACAGTAAGAGCCTTTGATATGCTGGGATTACCAAGAGAGAATATCAAGGCAGTGACAATGCCATGCTTTGGAACAACAGACAGAACCTATGACAATGCCTGCAAGCTGACTCACGCCTGTGGAGCACAGTTACAGGAAGTGGATATTAAGGAAGCTGTCAATATTCACTTCAGGGATATCGGACAGGACCCGGATCAGCATGATGTGACTTATGAAAATGGACAGGCAAGGGAGAGAACCCAGATACTGATGGATATTGCCAATAAGAACGACGGTCTGGTCATTGGTACAGGAGATATGTCTGAGCTTGCGCTCGGCTGGGCAACCTATAATGGCGACCATATGTCCATGTACGGAGTGAACGTAGGAGTACCTAAGACACTGGTGCGCCATCTGGTGCAGTATTATGCAGATACCTGTAATCATGAAGCAATGCGCAGTGTATTGCTGGATATTCTGGATACACCGGTGAGCCCGGAGCTTCTTCCTCCGGAGGACGGTGTAATTTCACAAAAGACGGAAGACCTCGTAGGTCCTTATGAGCTTCATGATTTCTTCTTATATTATATGCTGCGTTGTGGATACACGCCTTCCAAGATATACAGAATCGCAAAGCTGTCCTTTGCAGGAGTATATGAGAATGAAGTTATCCTGAAATGGCTGAAGACCTTCTATCGCAGATTCTTTGCACAGCAGTTCAAACGCTCCTGTCTGCCGGACGGACCTAAGGTAGGCAGTGTGGCACTGTCTCCAAGAGGCGACCTGAGAATGCCGTCGGATGCATGCGCACGTATCTGGATGCAGGAACTGGACACATTAAGAACTTAATGATTAGAATATTATGCAATAAAGCACGCTGATGCGTGCTTTATTGCATCGTGTCAGACACAGGCGCAGATACGGCTGCTTTACTCAGGGACTGGGAGATGGCATTCAGTAATAAAATGGAAGTATATTTGCTTTCTGTGGAATAGCTGATGTTCTCCAGTCCCTGATTGTCTATTACTTTGGCAGTCAGCTCATCCAGACACGGCTCCATGAGAGGATACATAGTAGTAACCGCTTCATCCAGATTGATCAATTCAATTGCGTTGATATGATCCGCATCTACGGTGACTTGCAGCTGTGCAGCGGCATTGCCAAGCTGTAACGTAGAAGAATATACACCGGGAACGTATAGGGCAGCAGATTCCTCTGTAGGTGAAGCAGAATCCGAAGGCAGGAATAGAGACAGCAGAACCAGAATGATCAGGATGCCTACGAATAACAGTAAGATCGTATATAACACTTCTCTGGAACGAAGAACAACAATTTTGGTATTGGCACTCATAAAAAGACTCCAAACTCTTTTTCTATACATCATATGAAATAGAGGGGAGGAATATGATGTGTTTTATCGCAACAGTGGTTGACAAAGAACGACATAACTTGTTATTATTTATGAAAAGTTAATAATATATTCTAAAAATAACAGATTATAACGCACAATATATGCACCATAGCGCATTATAATAGGAAGGATATGGAAACAATGCAGAAGTATACAAAACAAGATATCATCAATATGGTAGAAGATGAAGACGTAGAATTTATCCGTATGCAGTTTACGGATATTGAGGGTAATTTTAAGAACGTGGCAATTACGTCAAGCCAGCTGGAGAAGGCACTGAATAATGACTGTATGTTTGACTGTTCATTGGTAGAAGGTATGCTGCCTACCGACAATGCAGATATGTTTTTGTATCCGGACCTGAATACATTTACGATTTTTCCATGGCGTCCACAGCAGGGCAAGGTAGCCAGGTTTATCTGTGATGTATACCGTGCAGACAGAACGCCTTTTGAAAGTGACTGCAGATATGTCCTGAAAAAGGCAGTCAAAGAGGCTGCTAAGATGGGTTACACCTTCGACGTAGGGCCTGAGTGCGAGTTCTTCCTTTTCAATGCGGATGAAAATGGCAGACCTACTACAATCACCAACGAGCAGGCGGGATTCTTTGACATGGGACCTCTGGATAATGGTGAAAATGCAAGAAGAGATATCGTGCTGACACTGGAAGACATGGGATTCGTAGTAGAGGCTTCCCACCATGAGAAAGCACCTTCCCAGCATGAAGTGGATTTCAGGTATGATGAAGCATTGACAACGGCAGATAACATTATGACTTTTAAACTGGCTGTAAAGACAATCGCAAAGCATCACGGCTTACATGCAACCTTTATGCCAAAGCCAAGAAAGGAATTCTGCGGTTCCGGTATGCACATCAATATGTCATTGCGTAAAGACGGCAGAAACATATTTGATGACCCAAATGGAGAGAACGGACTCAGCAAAGAGGCTTATTACTTCATGGGCGGCGTGATGAAGCATGTGAAGGGAATCTGCGCAGTAACCAATCCGCTGGTAAATTCCTATAAGAGATTAAAGCCAGGATTCGAAGCACCTGTATATGTGGCATGGAGCACATTAGGAGCCAATACACTGATCCGTGTGCCGAATATGCGCGGAGAGCATACAAGAATTGAATTGAGAAGTCCGGACCCGGCTGCTAATCCATATCTGGCTTTTGCAGCATGTCTCATGGCAGGACTGGATGGAATTAAGAACCAGATCGAGCCACCGGCAGAGGTACTGGACAACATCAATGCGCTTACAGAGGATGAGGCACAGGCAAGAGGGCTGGAGAAGCTTCCTACAGACCTTCTCGACGCCTGCATGGAAATGAAGAAGGATACCCTGCTCAAGGATCTGGTAGGTGACAGAGTATTTGACCAGTACTACGAATCCAAGATTGCAGCATGGAAAGAATATGACAGCCAGGTGACTAACTGGGAAATCGAGTCTTATCTGTACAAATTCTAAACAATGTCAGAGGTAAATGACATGATTAGGAGGTGTATCAGTGACTAATATCATCGTAGCTTTTGCCAAAATAGAAGATGCCAAAAGCATCAAGAATATTCTGGTAAAAAATGGATTCGGAGTGACCGCTGTCTGTACATCGGGCGCTCAGGCATTAAGCTATGCGGATGAATTTCATGATGGAATCATAATCTGCGGTTACAGGCTGGCAGATATGATCTGTTCAGAATTACAGCAGAACGTTCCAGAGGGCTTTGAAATATTGCTTATGGCTTCCCAGAGACTTCTCTCAGAAGTGGAAGGCGGCAATATGGTCGGACTGGGTATGCCCCTTAAAGTACATGAACTGATCAGCACCGTAGGCATGATGTCCCAGAATCTGGTGAGACGTAAGAAGAAGCTGAGGGAGAAGCCCAGACAGCGTAATGAGGAAGAAGCAGCAACGATTGCAAAAGCAAAAGAGCTTCTCATGGGACGGAATAACATGACCGAAGAGGAAGCTCACAGATATCTTCAGAAACATAGTATGGACAACAGTACAAGTATGGTAGAGACAGCGCAGATGGTGCTGTCCATGATGCAGGAATGCTCCTAGTGGGGCATTCTTTTTTTGTTTGCTTTTAATTTGACAAAATCCAGAATATCTTCCTGGTCACGCAGATCCAGCTGGTGATAGTAGCTTAACAATTCACTGTCCTGAGGTGAGATTACGGGAGTCGCAGGCGCACAGCCGGCAGACGAGATAGAGGTAAAGTGCCTGCTGCCATTCTCCTTAGTAGACAGATCCTCCATTGCATAGCCAAGCAGGACATCGGAGGAAATATGGTACAGCATTGCAAGATTGTATAAAGAATCAACAGGAGGAATGATACGACCTGTTTCATAGTGAGAATAAGTCTGCCTTATAATGTTTAGACTGGAAGCCACAAATTCCTGAGAATAGCCGTTGCATTTGCGTAATGATTTTAAATAAGTACCAAGTGAATTACCAGTCATATATTACATTCCCTTCCAAATTATCAGTATTTAACAATTATACTTGTTAATAGAAAAGAAAAGGCTCACTAAAATAGCATATAAGCTATTTAATATAGCTTAAAGTAAATGCAATTTATAAGTATGATTTTAATATTGTAAAAAAGAGAGAATACTATACATAAAAATAAATTATGATAAAAATCATGGCACGAAATTTGTGAGCAATATAACTAAAATAGCATAATTTGTAAAATGCTATTGAAAATAGCACATATTAAGTTTATAATATTAATAAATTAGGTTTCCGAGAGAATGCCTAATATACATCAGAGTCAGGCACAAAAAGAAAAAATTAACGGGTACTCACAAAACCCCAAAAAACAACGAGGAGGAACAATCCAATGAGAAGTATGAAGAAAGTATTAGCTGCAACCCTTGCAGCAACTATGGTAATGGCATCAGCCATGACTGTATGTGCAACAACAGAGAACGCAGGAAGCGGAAGCTCATCCAGTTCTACAACACAGGAGACTTCAACACCAGCTACATATGCAGAGGCTAATAGCCAGTCTGCAGGTGCATCTGTAAAGGTTGGTGGCGTAGCTGTTCAGACATCTATCGCTGGCGTATATGCAGCAGAATCTTTAAAAGGTGTAGCAGTAACTACTCCTGCAGCAGATTTAGCAGCAGCATTAAGCTTAACAAGTGGACAGAAAGCAGCAATCATTATCTATGATACAGATCAGAAGAAGAGTACTGCAGCCATGGTAAGCGTAAATGCAGCTATCGAAGCACTTGGCGGTGCTGATTTAGTATCTACATTAAATATTGACCTTGGTGCTAAGCAGAATGGCAAGTGGGTTACACTTTCAAATGGTAGTGTAGCACTGAAGGCTGGTCTTCCTAAGACAGCAGATACAACTAAGACATATTCTGTAATCTGTGTACAGCCAGGTGGAGCTACAACAATTCTTGAAGATCAGGATACAGATCCTGCAACTGTAACATTCGCAGTACAGGCTGGTCTTGGTACATATGCAATCGTTGCAAAATAATGTAAATTTTACTCGGGCAGATGCACTGCATCTGCTCGGATATTACAATCAGGGGAAATGATTTTTAGATTATATTAAGGGGAATATATTTACAGCATGAGGAAGAAGACCGGGACAACTAAATATCTATTTGTCTTTGTATTGTTATTATTTTGCTATTATATGTATAGCATTTATCAAATCTACAGTTTCGAACTGATCCCGGATGAATTCGGGTATTGGACATATGCAGCGACACTCTCAGGGTGTGACTGGTCAGACATCGTATCACTTGGTTCTTATTATTCCTTTGGATATACTCTTATTCTTTACCCCATATTTCAGATTTTTCAAGATTCAATAGTTGCTTATAGGGCAGCGGTTACAGTTAATTTCCTGCTTATGATATTGGCTTATTTTGTGTTACTTAAAAATATCATGAGATTACAGGAAGAGAGACAGAAGACGATTTCTCTGATTCTGATTACAGGAATCGCCATTTTATATCCGTCATGGTTACATTATTCGAGATCTACCATGACAGAAATCGTAGTTATGAGTATGTATATTATCATATGCATGCTAATGACGCTTTATTTAGACAATCATAAGCCGGGAATATTAGTCGCACTGATTATTTCGCTTATTTACATATATACGGTACATATGAGAACCGTAGCAATACTGATAGCAGCAGTTATTACATTGGGCATCTATGCTTTTATGCACATTGGTAATAGCACAAAGAACTGGATAAAAATAGCAGCTGTTATTATTGCACTCGCATTGCTATTTATGATAGCAGACAGGATAAAAGCATATATAACTCAAAATATCTATACGGACACCGCAAAAGAAGTCATAGCCTATAACGACTATAATGGACAAACAGCTAAGATAAAAGGCATATTCACATTAACAGGCTTCAGGAATCTACTCATCAGCGCCATATGCAAGCTATGGTATCTGGGGCTTGCAAGTTTTGGGTTGTTCTACTGGGGCGTATATGTATGCTTCAAAAGATTGTGGCAACAAAAGAAGCTCATATATCTCTTTATATTATTAGCAACAGCAGGTGAGATAGCGGTAACAGCTATCTATACTACAGGCATAGGTGGAAGAATTGATGGATTAACTTATGGACGGTACAATGAACAAATCCTGCCGATTCTTATGGTGCTGGGCTGTATAGGTGTTATGGAAAACAGGCATATTGTAAAACCTGCTTTGAGTATTGCAATTCTTCAATTACCTGTATTGGGACTGATCATATATATCATAGATAAATATCACCAGACCAATATACATGCATATATGATATTGGGAATCAGTTATTTATATAACGGAGAAAATTTCAATCCTACAATATTTCATATTATGGCATATATCGTTTCTATAATATTGATGATATTCGTTATATTTATACTTCGAATAAGCAATAGCAGGAAATTACCTATATTAGTTGCCATCATCATGGCAATGGAATTATTTCTGGGGATTCATCTGGCAGCAACATTCTCATCAGCAACACAGCTGGCAAATTTCAGGGATATGCAGCTTATTGATATTGCAGAGAAAGAAATGGAACATCATGACAGACTTGTATATATCCAGGAAGGAGACAGATGTCTGGCAGATAATTTACAATTTCGCCTACGCAATACGAAGATTTATTTAATTTACGATAAAAAGGACATTGCAGAGAATGATCTGGTTATTACAGATTATTTATACAGTGGGCTTGATGAGTTAAAAAATCAATATACTTATTGGCGTGTTATGGGGCATCTGGCTATTTTTTATAATGAATGAAAGATAAATGAGGAGATACAAAATTATGAAAAAGAAAACATGGATACAAATAATGATGGCTGTATTTATTATGCTGGTGGGAGTATTGTATAGTTCTTCTAATTGTTATGCAGCAGAGAAGACAGAAATTACGGTAAACAGCTTCTATCAGGTAAATGAAAATACGCAGATGAGAGAAAATGCGTCAGAATCTGCGAAAGAAGTGCAGGAACTTGTGGCAGGAGATACAGTCATGGTTACTGCTTATACGGATGGTGAGTGGTGTACGGTTTCAAAAGGAGATAAGACAGGGTATGTCCCAATAAATGCATTAACTCCTATTGGAAATGTAGATACATTGAATGCAGAATTTAACAGTATTGGAAATGACTACGAGAGCATATATGAAGAAATGCTGGAATTGCAGCGTCAGAAGAGAAATCGAATGATATGGGGAAGCATTATTGTGGTATTGGTAATTGCGATTTTTGGTGTAGGCATTGTGTCAGCGGTGAAGAAGAACAGAGAAGAGAATTAGTGAGTACAAAAGTGAGAGGGGATATAACGAATGAAATTAATTATTCAGATACCATGTTATAACGAGGCAGAAACACTGGAAATTGCATTAAATGATCTGCCCAGACACTTAGATGGAATAGATGAGATCGAATATTTGATCATTAATGACGGAAGTAAGGATAATACCGTGGAGGTTGCAAAAAAATGGGGAGTGCATCATGTAGTGAATTTTACCCAGAATAAAGGACTGGCAAAAGGCTTCATGGCAGGACTGGATGAATGCCTTAGGCAGGGAGCAGATATTATCGTGAATACAGATGCGGATAATCAGTATTGTGCAGAAGATATAGTTACACTCATTAAACCAATACTGGATGGAAAGGCTGATTATGTCGTAGGCGCCAGACCTATTGATGATACAGAGCATTTCTCGCTAATCAAGAAGAAGCTGCAGCATCTGGGAAGCTGGGCTGTGCGTAAGGCATCTGCGACAGATATACCAGATGCGCCCAGTGGTTTTCGTGCACTGAGTAGAGAAGCAGCTATGAGGATTAATGTAGTAAATGACTACACCTATACACTGGAAACCATTGTACAGGCTGGACGTGAGAAGCTGGCAATCACCAGTGTACCGATTCATACCAATGGTGAACTGCGCCCATCCAGATTGTTCAAGAGTATCTGGGGATATGTTAAGAAATCTATGGTAACGATTCTACGTGCTTATATGATGTATAAACCGCTCAAAACCTTTACCTATTTGACATTATTACCGGCGGGCATAGGAGTTATCTTTATTTTGAGATATCTTTATTTCGTTATTACAGGCACATCTGCGGGACATGTACAATCCCTGATATTGGCGAGCACATTGTTGATTATGGGCTTTGTAACATTCGTGATTGGTCTGGTATCAGATACAATAGCCGCAAACAGAAGACTGTTACAGGATACACAGTATCATGTCAGACGTGCAGAATATGACGCATTATATATGCAGCAGAAGATGGAGAAAGAAGCAATCAGAACATATCATGTGGTAGATAAGGCAGCAACACACGAAGAAGCACAGATGCGTATGGAGAAGTAAGTAAAGCCGCTTAAAAGGCTTGCTGAAATAAACAAATGAACCTTGACAATTGCATACTTTATATTAGGAAAATGGTTGTAATGAAAGTTCATAAAAGATATACTGTAGATGAAGAAACCCTAAGAGAGGATCCGAAAAGATATGGCAAAAAGAAACCTACCAATAGGAATTGAATTCTATAAAAAAGTAATTGATGAAGCGTATTTTTATGTGGATAAGACTCTTATTATAAAGGAATTACTGGATAGGCAAAGTTATGTCAACCTGTTTACCAGACCCAGAAGATTTGGAAAAACGCTAGCGCTTGATATGCTAAAGACTTTTTTCGAAGATGAAATAGATGAAAAGGGAAATACGGTTGATAATAGCAGATATTTTGCAGATAAGAAAATCATGGATGCAGGTAATCAGTATATACAGCATATGGGGAGATATCCTGTTATTTATCTTTCTTTCAAGTCATCGAAGCAGGTAGATTGGGACACAACATTCTGGATGATAAAGAAGCAGATAGCTGAGGAATATATCAGACATCAGTATGTCTTACAGACAGATGACCTCTTAGAAGTGGAAAAGAATCTGTATCGAAATATCATGTCATTATCAGATGACAACAAGATATATGTGGATGCCATTTCTTTTCTATCGAAATGTCTGGAGCGATACCATCATCAGAAAGTAGTCATACTGATAGATGAATACGATGTACCTCTGGAAAATGCATACTTTGCAGGCTTCTATGATGAGATGACGGTATTTATACGTTCCCTTATGGAATCTGCATTGAAGACGAATGAAAGTCTGAAACTTGCTGTAATTACCGGATGTCTTAGAATCAGCAAGGAAAGTATATTTACCGGTTTGAATAATCTGAATGTGATTTCTGTAATCAGTGACAGCTTTGCAGAGTATTTTGGCTTTACGGAAGGTGAAGTCGCAGACATGCTGGAATATTATGAGTTGGAAGACAAGGCAGAAGATATTAAAAAGTGGTATGATGGATATCTGTTTGGTCAGACTCATGTATACAATCCCTGGAGTGTAATCAGTTATCTAAACGGTGTGATTGCAGACAGGATAACGTATCCAAGACCTTATTGGGCGAACACTTCTTCTAACAGCATCATTAAAGAAATGATAGAGAAAGCAGATGACACCACCAGAGCAGAGCTGGAAGATATCATGTCTGGAAAGACCATAGCAAAGCCGATTCATGAGGATATCACCTACGAAGATATTTACAATTCACAGGATAATCTGTGGAATTTCCTGTTCTTTACAGGATACTTGAAAGCAGTAGATACGCATTTGGTTGGAGCAAGGGTGTATATGACTATGGCGATTCCCAATATGGAGGTTCGCTATATCTACGAAAATACCATTATGGAATGGTTCAGAAGAAGAGTCATGAAACTTGACCTGACACCGTTGCATCAGGCATTGCTCAATGGAAAAGCCAAAACTTTGGAAGAACTTATCAAAGGCTATTTGAAAGCAAGTATCAGCTATTATGATGAAAACGAATCCTTTTATCATGGATTTATACTTGGACTTATGAGTTCTCTGGAACAGTATCGTATTCTCTCTAATCGAGAAACAGGAAACGGAAGGGCAGATATATTGCTAAAGCCGTATGATGAGCAGGATACAGCAGTAATCATAGAACTAAAATATGCCAAAGAGTTCAAAGGACTGGAAGATGGATGCAGTAAAGCATTACAGCAGATAGAAACAATGCACTATACGGATGAACTTGAGGAGGACGGATACCAGAGCATATTGATGTATGGAATCTGCTTCTATAAGAAGAATTGTAAAGTTGCATGCATGGAATATAAGAACTAAATTATAAAAATATATTAAAATAAAATCCCAATATAAAGTATGTAATTGCCATTGAGGTGAAAATACTTTGTGTTGGGATTTTTTGTACCCGCAACAATTTAAATCAAAGGGGATTGGCAGAATGAAAAAAATTGTATTAATAGGTCCTGTATATCCGTATAAAGGTGGTATTGCTCATTATACGAGTTTGATGTATCAAGCTTTAGCAAAAGAACATGACGTTACAATGATTTCATATAAAATGCAATATCCAAAATTCTTATTTAAAAAGGAACAGAAGGATTATAGTAACGATATGTTCAAAGTGGAAGATACGCAATTTCTTATTAATACGGCGAATCCATTTAATATTATAGGGGTTGCGAACCAGATTAAAAAGATGAAGCCAGACTTGGTAATTATACAATGGTGGCATCCTTATTTTGCTCCCTGCTATTCTATATTAACAAGATTCTTAAAGAATACAAAGATATTGTTTATATGCCATAATGTGTTCCCTCATGAAAGATTTCCAATGGATAAATTTTTGACCAGAATGACGCTGAAACATGGGGATTGTTATATTGTTCAGTCAAGACAGGATGAAGAGGACTTGAAAACCATTATTAAGAATCCAATATATAAAAGAACAGTACATCCTATATATAATGCGTTTAAAATGCAAAATATGTCTAAAGAACAGGCAAGAGAAAAATTAAAAATAAGTAATGGAGAAAAGGTTTTGCTATTCTTTGGATTTGTACGTGAATATAAAGGATTGAAGCATCTTATAAAGGCTATGCCATTGATTCAACAGAAGTTAGATTTAGTAAGACTTATGGTAGTAGGGGATTTTGGAGATGATAAGCAGTCATATCTTGATTTAATTCAGGAAAGTCATTGTGAAAAGACAATTGACATATGTGATGGATATATACCTGATCAAGAGGTAGAGAAATATTTTGCAGCATGTGACTTGGTTGTTTGCCCATATGAATCGGCAACGCAAAGTGGAATTATCCAAATCGCCTATGGATTTAATAAACCAGTTGTTGCAACTAATGTAGGTGGACTCCCTGATGTGGTAGCGGATAAGAAAACAGGATATTTAGTGGAGCCAAAGAATCCTGAAGCAATTGCGGATGTAGTAATAGATTTCTATGATAATAAGCGGGAATTAGAATATGCAGAGCATATTCAGGAGAGTGCATATGAATTTTCATGGGAGCGAATGGTAGAAATAATATCTGATTTGATGGATAAATAAGTGTTCTGTTTTTAGGTGAATTATGGTAATAGAGTATATTTTTTATTAATACCTTATAAAAAAAAGAAGGGAGAAGTATTGCATTACTAAGTAATACGTAGAAGAAATGAAAAAAAGCGATCTTTTCACAAAAATAGCACCATATATGTTTGATTATCGTATGAATAGGTGGTTCGGAAGAAAGAAATTTAATCCTATGACAATTACATATTCTGTTACAGCAGCTTGTCAATCTAGGTGTAAGACTTGTCAGATTGGTGCGATGTTCTGCCAAGATCCAACTAGACCACAGAAAGATTTAAAGCTTGATGAAATAGAAAAAATATTTAAGTCAATGAAACCAGTATATTTTTTTAATATGAGTGGCGGAGAACCATTTATGAGAGATGACTTACCTGAAATAGTAGAATTAGCATGCAAATATTTGAAGCCAAGAGTAGTACATACTCCTACTAATGCAATTTTATCAGAGAAGATAATAAAAAATACAGAAAAAATTATACAGATAGTTAGAAAATATGATCCTTCTGTACCAGTAACTGTAAAACCATCTATTGATGGAGTCGGCGATAAGCATGATGAAATAAGAGGCGTAAAAGGCAACTTTAAATGTTTATTAAAAACAATAGATGGATTGAAAAAATTGGAAGAAAAATATGATAATTTTCATTTAGAATTGGGGACAGTTATTTCAAATTTCAACATTAATGATTTGGATGAAATTGAAGATTTTGTACATTCTCTTGGTGTGGAAAGCTATAGAAATGAAGTAGCAGAATGTCGTACAGAATTCTTCAATTTGGAAGATGAAATTACACCACCAGCAGAAGTATATCAAAAGCTGATTAAAGATTTTGCCAGAAAAGTTGAAGATAATATAGGCAAGAAAAAGAAACTGGCAAGAACAACAGAAGCTATGAGAGTTGTTTATTACGATTTAGCAGGGAAAATATTAGCTGAAAAGAGACAAGTCATTCCTTGTTATGCAGGAGTTTCTAATGTGCATATTAATTATGATGGTGGAGTTTGGCCATGTTGTGTCCTCGGATACGAGCAAGAAATGGGAAATCTTAGAGATTATGATTATGACTTCCAAAAACTTTGGTATTCTGATAAAGCTTTTGAAGTTAGAAAATATATTAAAGAGAAGAATTGTGCTTGTCCACTAGCTAATCAGGCTTATAGTAATGAACTAATGCATATACCGACATTAGTGAAAGCAGGAGTTAAATCAGTTGTTTATAGCATGAAATGATGCATTAAAGAGGAAAAATGAAAGATAAATTAAAAAGGATTTCCCAAGAAAACCATATAATTAATAAAGCAATAGAAATAGCATTTTACTTTAGTAGATTTGCTGTTGGTTTTATTTGCATAATATTGAGAATATTTCCTATTAAACATAATAAAATAGTGTGTTCTAGTTGGAAAGGAAGTAAATGTAGTGATAATCCATATTATATATCTAAGCAGATTCTAGAAAAAAATAATGATGTTGAAATTATTTGGCTTATTAATAAGAATTACAATGGAAAGATTTTAGATGGAGTTATACGAAAAAAAAATAATATTTGGGTAAATTTGTACGAATTAGCAACAGCAAAAGTTTGGATAGATTGTAATTGGAAACCATATGGCTTATTAAAACGAAAAAATCAATTATATGTTCAGACTTGGCATGGAAGTTATGGACTAAAGAAGATATATATGGATATACCGGAAAAACTTCAATACATGGAAAAAAAATTGATGCAGCATAATTCACAAATTATTGATGTTATGATATCTAATAGTATGCAAACTAGTACAATTTACAGAAGGGCATTAAGGTATAATGGACCAATGTTAGAAGTGGGTAGTCCTAGAAATGATATCTTCTTTTCAGATTGTAAAACAATAAAATGTAAGGTAAAAAAAGTATTTCATATAGAAGGAAAAAAGATAATACTTTATGCACCAACCTATAGAAATAGTTTAAAAATAAATCAATTTAATTTGGATTTCAATGAAGTTATTGATATTTTGAAAAAAAAATTTGGTGGGGAATGGGTATTTTTGATTCGTTTACATCCATATAATGTTTATGATGCAGGTTCATTTATTACATATACTAATAATATTATAAATGCATCATATTATGATGATATGCAAGAATTACTTGTTGCATCGGATATATTAATAACAGATTATTCAAGTTGTATGTTTGATTTTGTAACAAATAGAAAAAAATGTTTTCTATTTGCTACTGATGTAGACGAATATAAAAATGAACGGGATTATTATTTTGAACTTGATGATCTTCCATTTCCACTAGCAACAAACAGCAAGGAGATGCAGAATAATATTTTAGATTTTGATGAAAAAAAATATCAAAGAGATTTAGATAAATTGTTTAAACAAGTAGGACTATTTGAAACAGGCAAAGCCAGTGAAGTAGTAGCAGATTATGTAATTAATTGGATGGAGAATAATTAGGATGAATATTGTCGTAATTTTTGCCGGTGGTAGCGGGCAACGAATGCATACAAAAGATATTCCTAAGCAATTTTTGGAAATGCATGGTAAGCCTATTATCATTTATACTTTAGAATTATTTGAAAAACATCCAGAAATAGATGCAATCGTAATAGCATGCAAAGAAGACTGGATAGAGTACTTAGAAAAGTTACTGTACAAATATAGAATTGAAAAAGTGAAAAAGATTGTTCCTGGTGGAGATACAGGTCAAATGTCTATTTATAATGGGCTTATGGCGGCACAAGAAGTATCTAAGGGGGAAGAAGCAATAGTTTTGGTACATGATGGAGTGCGACCATTAATTAACCAGAAAGTAATAAGTGATAATATAGAAAGTGTGAAAACTCATGGGTCAGCAATTACAACAGCAATTGTTAAAGAAACCATACTGGTTGTGAATGATAATGAAGAGATAGTTAATGTACCGGATAGAGCAAAATCGAGGGTTGCCAAAGCGCCTCAAAGTTTCTGGTTAAAAAATATTTTAGCTGCTCACAATAGAGCACAAAAAGAAGGAATATTTGACTGCATTGATTCATGTACCATGATGAAAATGTATGGATATCCACTTTATCTGGTAGATGGACCTTATGAAAATATCAAAATAACAACACCAGATGATTTTTATACAATGAGAGCTTTATTAGACGCACAAGAGGATGAACAATTATATAGGGGGCTATAATATGTGGATACAAAATAAGGTTTTTAGAGAAGATTTGGATCAGTTGATGACTTGTGATTATATACCATGGGATAAATTATGTGATAAAACAGTACTGGTTACAGGAGCAACAGGGCTGATTGGTTATAATTTAATAAGTGGATTAGTCTATGCTAATATACATAAAAAATTAAATATACATATACTTGCGTTAGTTAGAGACATTGATAAAGCAAAAGATAAGTTTGCTGAACAGATGAAGGATAGCGACTCAATATCATTTGTACTAGGAACAGTAGAAAATTTACCTGATATACAGGAAAAAATTGATTATATAATACATGGTGCCTGTCCAACAGCAAGTGCATATTTTATTGAACATCCGGTTGAAACAATAAAAACATCAGTTTTAGGAACAAACAATATGCTGGAACTTGCTAAGAATAACAATGTAGAGGGGTTTATATATTTATCTTCGATGGAAGTTTATGGCTCACCTAAAAATGAAGATTTATTATCAGAAGAAGATTTAGGATATCTTAATCCATTGAATGTTAGAAATTGTTATCCGGAAAGCAAACGAATGAGTGAATCATTAGTTGCATCTTATGCGCGTGAATATGGAATTAGATCAATGAGTATTAGACTTGCACAGACATTTGGACCAGGTGTTGAGTATGGCGATAAGAGAGTTTTTGCTGAGTTTGCAAGGTGTGCCATGGAGAAAAAAGATATTGTATTATTGACAGATGGCAAAAGTAAGAGATGTTATCTTTATACAATGGATGCTGTAAGTGCAATATTGACTGTTCTGCTAAAGGGAGAGGCTGGACAAGCGTATAATGCAGCCAATCCAGAAACATATTGCTCTGTAAAGGAAATGGCTGAAATGGTAGCAAAAGAAATTGGAAACGGAGAAATTAAAGTAGTTATTTCCCAAAATGAAGAGGATGGCAAGAAATTTCCTCCTTTTCATTTCTACAAGCTTAATATAGTTAAATCTAAGAAAATTGGATGGATGCCGTATAGGAGATTACAGGATTTGTATAGGAGAATGGTAGTTTCATATGGGAAAGACTTTACTGCTGATGAATGTCAGATGGCCAACAGATAGATATTATATAAAAAAAATATGTGAAGAAAATAATCAAAATATTGAGGCTCAAGCTACATATAAGTTTAGTAAATATGGATTGAGATATATATTAGCTGTTATACAGATGCAAAAAATGAAGTTACCATTTCAATGGATATGGTATGAGGAGTGGAAGAGAAATTTAAGCCAATATGATACAATAATTGTTTTTTACAGCTTATTAAACACTAATATAATTAATTATATTCATAAAAAAAATCCTAGTGCGAGAATTATATTATATTTTTGGGATAGCATAACATCCACAACATTTACAGTACCAGAAAATAAAAGACAGATTTGTGAGTTATGGTCTTATGATAAAAGTAATTGTAAAACATATAATTTACGTTATAATTCTCAGTTTTATTTACCTTCGATGTTATCTTCCGCTGAAGAAAAATATGATATTTCTATAGTAATTAGAGATAAAGGAAGATATAAACAGGTAAAAGAAATGTATGATAAATTCAGCAAAATGGGATTAAAAATTTTTGCGAGAGTTGTTCGAGATAAGACATCTAAAGAACAAGATGGAAAATTATATGGAAATGGAATGGAGTATTCGGAATTACTACAAATCATAAATGAAAGCAAGTGTATTGTTGAATTAGTAAAAGAAGGTCAGGAAGGTTTGACTTTAAGAAGTATGGAATCGATTTTTTATCAAAAGAAATTAATTACCAATAACGTAAAAATAAAAGAAGAACCGTTTTATTGTGAAAACAATATTATGATTTGGAATAATCAAGACCCAAATCAGATACGTGAATTCTTAGAAAGTGATTATAAAAAAATAGATGAAAGAATTGTAATGCAATATTCTTTTATAGGATGGCTTGAAAATTTCAAAAAATAGAAATACATGAATTTGAAAAATACGTATAATAAATGAGAACCTAAGTATAAAGAAAGTTAAAAAAATAAAATTACTAGAGGATACGAATTCAACATGACATAATATAATACGAGGGGAATAATTTGGATGAAAAAAAATAAAATAAAAATTCTTTTTGTATCGCATGAGTTTTCGATAGGTGGCTCTACGGTATCATTAATTAGTTTGATACAAGGGTTAAAAAATTGTAGTGATATAGAAATACAAGTGCTTATTCCACAAAAGAAAGAAGGACTAGCTCAAAAAGAATTTTGTAAAAGAAAAATAAGCTTTAAAACTATGCTATATCGTCGAAATTATAAAAGAATATCAGAGAGGTATGGATTAAAATTTCGCATATTTGATATTTTAAATACATTTTCATCTTTGGAATTATGTAAACATATAAAAAAGGAAAAAATAGATATAGTTTGTTCTAATTCTACAGGGGTTGATATAGGGGTACGAGCTGCTAAGATGGCTCAAGTTCCACATATATATTATGTGCGTGAGTTTATGGAAGAAGATCATGGATGTGAATATAGAAATAAAAAAAGAATGCGTGATTTACTCGAGGCATCAGATTATGTAATATTTATTTCTAAGGCAATACAGGAAAAGTATACGCGATTATACAAACTAAAGAAGTATACGATGTTTTTTGACGGCTTTATATTGGATGATTATATTATATCCAATCATGTAATTTTACAAAATGATAAATTGAATATTATACAAATTGGTGCACTTAGTGATGGAAAAGGGACAATGAATTCGTTAAAAGTAATCAAACAATTAAGAGATATGGGAATTAATAATATTCATATGGAATTTGTTGGAACGGGTATTCCTGAGTATGTAGATGCAATGAAACAATATATACAGAATAATAAATTAGAACAGCTTGTAGTGTTATCAGGGTATAGTGAGAATGTAAAGGAGAAAATAACCTTAAATGATATATTGTTGATGAATTCTCGAGCAGAAGGATTTGGAAGAGTTACTATTGAAGGCATGTTAGGTGGACTTTTGGTTATTGGTAGGAATTCTGCTGGGACAGCGGAAATTATTCAAGATGGACAAAATGGAATATTGTTTGATAATGATGAGCAACTGAAAAATATTTTGATTAAAATACTTAAAAATAAAGAAGAATATCGTTCAATTGCAGAATATGGACAACAATGGGCTATTGCTAATTTTAACTATAAAGATGTTGGTATTAAATTTAAAAACTTTATAGGATTATAAAGGAAAAACAATATGGTGAATTTAAAAAATAGTTCGATTACAGAAGTTATAAATGATTTTATTGAAAAGCATCAAATTGTAACAGTGCTTTTTTCAATTTTGATAGCTGGATTTACATTATCTGTAGATTTCTTTAAATCATATCCTTTACATACAACAACAGATGAACTAGGGGCAATAGTAGGTGCAGCAACATGGGCGGGGTATGATTGGAGTGCAGTAATAGGTAAAAGCAGTTACTATGGATTTGGCTATTATGCATTATTTGCACCTTTATTTAAGCTACACCTTTCTCCTATTTTAATATATAGAATTATTTTGATTACAACAAGATGTTTGAGAAGTAGTGTAATAATAAGTATATCATATTATATTGGAAAGCATTATTTTAAAGCAACATCTAATATTCATCTGATACTGTTGAGTATGATTTGTACAATACCGCTTTATTCTAATTATGATGCAAATATTATTAATGATATTATTTTAGATGTTTTATTGTGGATAATAATTTTGACTGTATGCAAAATAGTAGAATATATAGAGGTGGTGGGTAAATGTGTAAAGTGGGTAATAATATATGCCATTGCGTCGTTCTTTTCCTGTTTTCTTCATACGCGAGCAATTGTAATGGTTATAGCATCTTTTTTGACGCTTATAGCGGTATTTTTATATAAGAAAAAAAAGATACTGTTTTGTACTAGTTTAGTTATTCCGCTTTCATTACTGGCTAAAATAATAATAAAACGTTATCAAGATGCGATATGGATAAATGCAGATAATGGATTAGACAATACATCTGTATCCATAGCTTCGGGATTAAATTTAACAGATATTCAGACTTGGAAAATATGGTTTAATATGATAATTGGTCATATTAGTGTACAGATGATTTTGACGGGTGGATTGTTTATATTAGCAATTGTTGTTTTTTTTAAGTATCTTTATATAGTAATTACAAAAAAAGAAACAGAAAATATATATGTCAATATTGTTCTTGCGATATCTGTTTTATGTATTGCTGCTGTGTTCAGTGCTTTTCTAGTTTCTAATTGGTTTATTAAAATGTATAATACATGGAATACGGCTGATAAAGGTAATATATATGCATATAAGGCAATGTGTTATGTTAGATATTGGAATGTGTTTGCAATGCCATTTTTATATACTGGTGTTTATCTAACGTTCAAAGAGAGATATAGGGATTGTATAAAAAAAGCAATATATATAGGTTCTTTTTTTATAGTAGTTTTCATAGAGGTAGTTGTTCCTATTGTCAAGACAAATTCAAATGCTGGCTCCTTTTTGTATACTTATTTAACTTATCGTGGTGAAAAAGTTACAGCACAGTTTTATTATAAAGCAATATTAATATGCGTTCTCTTTACAGTTATTTCAATTTTATTTTCTCGTAAAAAAAGGAGCAGAGAGTGGGCAATATTGCCTATTCTTATATTAATGTTTATAGGATACCATTGGGCTAACTATAATTATAATGAATATATTAAGGAACGCGTTTCTTCAATGGTTTTAGCATCCTATGAAGAAAAATGTGAACTGGAAAAAGAAAAGGTTAATATAGGAAATATATATGCCTATGATGATAGAAAAGTCGATAGAAATTGGTATATATACTCAGTTTTACAATTTTATTTATATGAGTATAAAATTGAGGTAGAGTACCACGAGGATGTTCAAGATGATGATATTATTATAACATATCAAAAAAGTGACAAGATAGAAAATGATTTTCCACAATTACAGTGTTACCAATTAGATGATAATGAAGTTTGGTATACAAATATAGAGTTGAGAGGTCTTACCCCGGTGAATAGATAGTATGAGTAAGGAAAAATTATTAAAATTAAATCGTACACAAAATGCTGTCAGAAATATGGCATTTGGTTTAGTGAATAAGATAGTTACTTTAGTTTGTCCGTTTATAATCAGAACACTTATAATAAAAATATTAGGGATGCAATATGCTGGCTTAGATGGTCTGTTTGTATCCATATTAGAAGTATTAAATTTATCAGAATTAGGATTAAGTTCCGCAATTGTATTTTGTATGTATAAACCTATTGCACGAGGGGATGATGATTCAATTTGTGCATTGCTGAGATTATTTCGAAAGATGTATTTATGGATAGGCTCATTTGTCTTAATTATTGGAATAGCAATCATGCCATTTTTAAAATATCTAATTAGAGATACTTATCCTTCAGATATAAATTTATATATTTTGTATTTTATCTACTTAATTAATAGTTGTGTAAGTTACTTTTTTATGGGGTATCGAAGTGCTATATTGAGCGCATATCAGAGAATGGATGTCATTCAAAATGTTTCTACAATAATAAAGGCTACAATGTATGTGGTACAAATAATAATTTTAACTATATGCAGGAACTTTTATGTATATGCATTTATGCTACCTTTATTTACTATTCTAATCAATTTATTGACTGCATATGAATCGAAATGTTTATTTCCACAATATGAATGTAGAGGAACAGTGTCCTCTATAGAAAAGAAAGATTTAAAAGAAAAAGTTTCAGGACTTATGATAACTAAATTATGCTCAATAACAAGAAATAGTTTCGATAGTATTTTTATATCAGCTTTTATTGGATTAACGATAGCAGCGATATATACAAATTACTATTTTATAATGAAATCAATTATAGCAGTACTAGGAATCATTATTCAAGCTGTATTAGCTGGTGTTGGAAATAGTATTGAAACGGAATCTATTGATCAGAATTATAATGATTTAAAGCGTTTTAACTTTATGTATTTGTGGATATCAGGAGTTTGTACGGTATGTCTTCTTTGTTTGTATCAACCCTTCATGGTTTTATGGATGGGACAAGATAATTTACTTCCAATATCATCAGTTATTTTATTTTGTATGTATTTTTATTTGCTAAAAATGGGAGATATGCAAAGTGTTTATTATAATGCAGCGGGATTATGGTGGCATTATAGAAAATATACTATTATGGAAGCCATTTTGAATTTAATATTAAATTTTTTATTTGTTCAAAAATGGGGGTTAAATGGTATAATTGCAGGAACTTTGATTTCATTATTTTTAATTAATTTTTTGTGTTGTGAAAGAATTGTATTCAAATACTATTTTAATAATGGGAAAACTTTGGAATTTTATTTGCAGCAGATTAAGTATGCTATAACAACAATAGCAATGTGCATAATAATATATCTAGTATGTAATGGGATTGAATATATATGTGGTGTTGGTTCTACAATTATAATCTTTATAGTACGTGTAACTATATGTGTTTCACTGCCTAATTTAATATATTATTTTGCTTATAAAAATACACCAGAGTATAAAAGTGCATATGAATGGCTAAGAAATAAGATAAGAAAATGAATTAAAATTAAAGGGGATTGTTTTAATGCAAACAAATAGATTTTATTTTCTTCCAAGTTTTATAGCAGCAATGCTCCTTCTTCCATCAGCGAGTAAATTAATGAATACAGGGATTTTTTTTCTCTTATTTCCAGTAGCTATTTTACTACTGGGAGTAGTAGAGAAACGTGATTTAATTAAGAATTTTCAAAGGCGTGATTTACTTATCTACGTTACAGTTTTTCTATTATCTGTAATTGGACTGATATTGAAGCTTTCAGGAGTTTTGCAAGACCAGCAATATGAATATGGAGAATTTCTGGTAGTCATTTCCATGGTATTGTTGTGCTTTGCTTTGAAGAATCAGGTAGTATGGGAACGGTGGTATTTTGACATTATGTTATATGCCGGCGGACTTATCCTTGTCTTGTATTTTGTAAATACCGCTATAGCACATGATATGATTCCATTATGGGGGTCTGGGACAAGCGATATCTACTATATTAATATGGTCGCATTTCTGGTAATGCTGGTTGCCGCAGGACAGTATATATATTGTAAGGATAAGATAATGCAGGTAATTTATATTGTCAGCGTAATACTTGCGACATTGACAATGGCGGTAAATGCTGCATGGGGAACGGCTTTTCTTACTTTTGTAATGCTAATGGTGTATTCAGTAGCAATTGTGCCTGTAGCAGCAATTATGAGAAAGCTGTTGCAGATGATTTTTGGTATCGCATTTCTTTTTTGCAATATGTCTTTACTTGTCAATTACACGGAGATAATTCAGGTAGACGGATTGACATACCATTTGGAGAGTAGTGTAGTAGGTGAACTGATATTATGTCTTTTGGCATTATATGTTTTCAAGCAGTGGGACAAGATTCCAGAAGGAACAGAGTTGACAAAGGTAAGATTGAGCAGACTACAGAGTGCATGTTTTTATCTGCTAAAATATGGTGGATTTGTACTGATTATATTAGCAGTGCTAAGTCAGGTAAATGACAAGCTTGGGGACAGCAATATTGTTCAGCTTTTTGCAGGAGATAAATGGGAGCAGCTGAGTACAGATGTATTCGCAGTTACTTTTTTATCACTTCTTGAAAATATCAATCAGGCACTAATACAGGCTTGGCATGGAAACATTCTGGCAGTTATGCATCAGATGTATGGAGTAGTAGGTGTGATTATTATAACTGATGTACTTGCAGTGGCTTGTTATAAATTGTACCTTACTATTAGAGATAGAAGAATTAAAGATTCGCTTTTGACCTGGCTGGCAATAGGCGTTTTAGCAGCCGTCATATGTTTGCCGATTAAGGTAGAGGCATTACCGGTTTATATGATGATACTTCTATTGGCATTGTATACAGCAAAACCTGAGAATGGAGAACCACAAGTAATAGAGACTCCTAGGACAGAGGAAAGGGAAGAAGAATTGGTTGAGAAAGAAGAAATGATGGAGGGCGTGTTCATTATTTAGTCTGCGGTTGGATGAACCTGTGGTATCAGGGATACGCATGGAACCAGGGCAGACGAATCTCTCGAAGATAGTGAAGTATTCAGAAGAAGATACAGTGCCGGGAGAGGGTAAGATATTTTATGATATTCGTTTTGCAGTCTATCTTGGCGAAGAAATGATAAAGTTCCTGATCAATGTGGAAGCATAGAAAAGTTCGGATTCCAATAAACTGCAGTATCATCTGGACAATCGGATCATATATTATTTGGCAAGGATGATTTCGGCGCAGAAGGAAGTAGAATTTGAAAAGTCAAACTATGATGACATCAAACCTGTAAGGAGCATCTGGATCTGTATGGATGCAAACGATGATGAAGATTCTATTAATAGAATATGTCTTACACAGAGAAATGTATATGGTAAGAGGATGGAGTTACGTTCCATTGATAAAGTGCAGGGTGTCATTATACGCCTTAGGAAAAAATCTGATGTTACAACTTCCAAGAATTATCTGATAGCGATGCTGGAAGAACTTCTAAAAAAAGAAGATGCAGAGAATAAAAAGAAGAATCTCGAAGAAAAGTATGGTTTTGTAATGAGTGTGAAAACAGAAGGGAGATTGAATGATATGTGCAATCTTGGAGAGGGCTTATTAGAGAGAGGAATAGAAAAAGGAATAGAACAAGGACTGGAACAGGGAAAGGCAGAAGGATTGCGTAGTCTGGTAGAGACAGTAAAATCTCTGGTAGGGGATGATTTCCAGAAGGTATGTGAAATTATAAGGAAGAATGATATATATGCCAATGCCAGTGATGAGGAGATTAGGAAGTACTGGTAAAATAATATAAAATCATTGAGGATGCTTTTTCCACCATTCAATGATTCCATTAGCTAATGCGTGGGAATTTCCCATTTCTACAAATAAAATATTATCGCTTTCTTTAAATAGCTCATGATTTGCAGCATTATCGCCTAGAATCATGGGCTTTTTCATTGCTTGACATATATAAGCATTAAGTGGGATGGTGCGTCTGGCTTTACCAATGCTTCCGTGAAAATGTCCTGCAAGACATAGGTCAGCCATGGCAATATAACGAGCCAGTTCTTCCTGTGGCAGCCAGTCTATGTATTGTATACAATCTGATATGGGACGTGGGGTTGTAAGCTTTTCATCCTGAATAGGTCCGATGCAGATAAAGTACAGATTGGCATAATGATCCAACAGACGGAAAGTATCTAATACAATATCAATGCCCTGAAGCGGCAGAATACTGCCAAAGTACAGAACAATGCATTTTCCTTCCAGACCAGCAGGGCGATTAACACTCATAGGATGGTAGATAGTGGTATCAGCGTGAAGATACATGGTGAATAATTTATCAGGGTCAGCCTGAAACTCCTGGGCAAAATATTGTGCATGCGCATGGGTATCACAAAAAACTGCATCAGCACGGGATAGAGTCTGCCTGTCGATTTTGTGTAACAGTTTACCTATATAACTGTCAGGACGGAACTTGCATCTGTCGCAGCAAAGGGTGTCATACATGGAGATAAAGAAATCTTCTACAATGTCAACGTTTTTGAATTTCCATGCAAAAAGGGGAAGGACAAGCTGCGGTGCAAAGCCAAGGAACACAGTGTCATATTCATTCATATGCACAGTTAAAAGACGTTTGTAGATAGATAAAAGACGTTTGGGATAGCTTGTATGCGTAGAAGCTATCACGGTATAAAAAGAAGCATGCTCTTCAAGAAAAGCAATTTCCTGTGTATTTCTGATATAATCGGGATTCTTGGTCGTAATGAACAGAACACGTTTGTTTTTGATATATTGCAGCATAAAATACCTCTTATATAGTACGATTAACTATATTTTGAACGCTGTATAAGGTTGTGTCAAGGAGTTATTCTTTTGATTAAAAATGAATTATATGATAATATACTTACATAGATGATTACAAAGAAATAGAACAAAAGTTCCGAACATATGTATTGATATTGTATTCCATATATGATACACTTAGAGTATACTTATATATACGAGGATAAGAGGATGATATATGGAAACTAATTTATCAAATGTGGTGGAAATTACAAGCAAAGTTGCAAAATATGATGCAAGTGTTAAGGAAGTGCTGGCAGATAAACAGGTACTTTCGCGTATTTTGAAATATTCATTAGAGGAATTCAAAGATATAGAATTAGAGGATATCATAAAGAGCATGGATGAACCTGTGGTATCAGGGATACGCATGGAACCAGGGCAGACGAATCTTTCGAAGATAGTGAAGTATTCAGAAGAAGATACAGTGCCGGGAGAGGGTAAGATATTTTATGATATTCGTTTTGCAGTCTATCTTGGCGAAGAAATGATAAAGTTCCTGATCAATGTGGAAGCATAGAAAAGTTCGGATTCCAATAAACTGCAGTATCATCTGGACAATCGGATCATATATTATTTGGCAAGGATGATTTCGGCGCAGAAGGAAGTAGAATTTGAAAAGTCAAATTATGATGATATCAAGCCCATAAGGAGTATCTGGATCTGCATGGATGCGAACGATGACGAGGATTCTATTAATAGGATATGTCTTACGCAGGAAAATGTATATGGTAAGATGATGGAGTTACATTCCATTGATAAAGTGCAGGGAGTTATTATTCGACTTAGAAAACGAGAGTATGTTACCATTTCCAGAAATTACCTGATAGCAATGCTGGAAGAACTTCTAAAAAAAGAAGATGCAGAGCATAAAAGGAAGAATCTCGAAGAAAAATATGGTTTTGTAATGAGTGTGAAGACAGAAGGGAGACTGAATGATATGTGTAATCTTGGAGAAGGTTTATTAGAAAGAGGAATTGAAGAAGGAATAGAGAAAGGAATAGAGCAGGGAATTGAGAGAGGGAGGCTAGAAGAGAGAACAGAAGGGTTACGTAGTATGGTTGAGACAGTAAAATCATTAGTAGGAGATGATTTTAAGAAGGTGTGTGAAATTATTAAGAAGAATAAATTATATGAGAATGTCAGTGAAGAAGAGATTAAGAAATTCTGGAAATAAGTATGGTTTTGCAATTAAGTTGCTATTTGTGGGGCGTCAACATGACCCTCCCTTTCTTTTTATCAAAAATCAATATAAACTTATCGAAAAACAATAAAAATATATTGCAATTCAATCACAACCATGATATAGTATACTCAACAAAACAAGAGGCAGCGGCATATGCCCTCAGAAAGGTATGGAGAACATATGAAGAAGGAAACGGTAGTATGGATTACGAAGTATTTACTGGATTTTATGTATTTTGCAGGAATTGTGGCGACAGTGACATTACCATGGTCGATAAAATGGATCGCCAGAGTATTTCAATATGAAGTATTCGTGGAGCAGTACAAGGAGTCAGTGCTCATCTATTTCATTCTTGGCATTCTGGCAATTCTGATCATCGGTGAGCTGCGCAAGATGTTTCGGACTGTGTTAGCTGACGACTGCTTTGTCAGAGAGAATGTGGTCAGCTTACAGAGGATGGGAACCTACAGCTTTATCATTGCAATTATCTGTCTGCTGAGAACCGTGTTGTATCTGACGGTGACAATGCTGACGCTGGTACTGGTATTCGTGATAGCGGGGCTTTTCAGTAAAGTACTGGCATTTGTGTTTGATAAGGCAATTGATTACAAGGAAGAGAATGACCTTACGGTGTAGAAAGGCTGGTTTTATATGGCAATAGTAATTAATCTGGATGTAGTGATGGCGAAGCGTAAGGTCGGGCTGACGGAGCTGGCGAAAGATGTGGACATCACATTGGCGAACCTGTCTATCCTGAAGAATAACAAGGCAAAAGCAGTCAGACTCTCTACCCTGGATGCAATCTGCAAGGCACTGGACTGTCAGCCGGGAGATATTCTGGAATATGTAGCGGATGACGAAGCGCAGCCAGAGCATGAACAATAACATAATAGCCTAAGAGGCTTAGACGTAATAAAAAGATGAGGAATAAAAGAATGGAAGAGAACACAAAAAGCCTGATTAAGCAGCAGGCTTGGGAAAGTGCGCCCAAAATGCACATAAGCTGCTTGTTATATGCAATTTTTTATACTTTTTGCCTGTATCAGAACAGGTCTGGAATTACATTCCCTTTTTACGTAGGCGGGACCTTATTCTTCTTTGGATTTTATTTGAAAAAGTCTGGGGTTACTGTCGTAAAAGACAATCGATTCTGGACGGTTGCACTGATTCTCCTTGGAGTGATTAACTGCACAACGGATTCCTATGTATTGATTGGCTTGAACCGTTTACTGGGAATTGTGCTGTTTGCAGTGTGGATGTTACAGATGCTGCTGGGGCAAAAGACACAGAAATGGCGCATGGGAACCTGGTGCAGAGAGATATGGAGAGTATTCTGGGGAAGCCTGTGCAAAATATCAGCGCCTTTTACAGAGGCAATTGCTTATAGAAAGGCACAGAATCCCAAACCTAAGGATGAACAGAAGATACAGAAACGTAATCGGGTGATTCTGGCTGTCGTAATAGGAATTGCCGTGAGTATTCCTATTTTATGTATTGTCGGAGTATTGCTGCTTTGTGCAGATGCCGTTTTTTATCAGATGTTCTGCGATATGTTTGACTGGGTATTGCAGTGGCACATACCAGAATGGCTCAGTAATGGTGAGGTATTTCGGGTTCTGCTTATGGTAGTGATATGCTTTGTATATACCTATGGAATGCTTGCCTTTTGCAGGAAAAGACAGTCTCAGGAAGAGGCGGTACAGGAGAGCCGTCCTCAGTGGGATGCCTATGTTGCGATCACGGCAGCAGTATTGATTACCGCATTGTATGTATTGTTCTGTGGTGTACAGATATTTGGTCTTTTTCTTGGTAAAATGAGTCTTCCTAAAGGATACACATATGCAGAATATGCCAGAAGCGGCTTCTTCCCATTGCTTTTTGTATGCATTTTCAATATGTGTCTGGTGCCGGCGTGTCATGCTTTCTTTGCCAGATCCAGAGTATTGAATCTTCTGCTGGCAATAATCTGTGGCTGTACTTATATCATGATTGCATCCAGTGCGTACCGTATGATATTATATATCAACTGTTATGGAATGACTTTTTTAAGATTGGCAGTATTGTGGACGCTGGCGGTTATGGTGATGCTGACAGCAGGAATGATTTATGACATTCATCATGAGGATTTTATGCTGTTTCGTTATTTACTGATCGTTGTCACATTGGGGTATCTTGGATTTGCCATGTTGCATCCTGATTATTGGGTTGCAAGATACAATATCGCAACAATAGAGCAGGGGGGAGCAGCAGATGCCTATTATCTACAGACGAGACTTTCCGCGGATGCAGCGCCGGCAATCGCGGCTATGGATAATGTGGAGATAGAGGAGACAGGATACAGGCTGGAGAATCTTCAAAGAGAGTATTTCAAGAGAATACAGGAAGAAAATGAGCAAATGCACATCCGAAACTGGAATCTTAGTCGTGCAGCAGCAGGGTATTATGCGAAAAAGGCATTGGTCAATTGACCTATGCCTTTTTAAAACGCTCTGATACTTTATAGTTATTTTTGCCTTTTTTCTTTACGTCGTAGAGAACCGTGTCTGCCCGTGCCAGATAATCCCACAGACGGTTCAAGGGTTCAGGAATACGATTGCAGCAGCCCTGGGATAAGGTAACGTGATCTTCCCCAAGCTGGCTTATTGCCGGCAGCTTTACACTGACAGTTGAAAGCTTGAGCTGATTCATGATTTCCTTAATTTCGTCCACACTCTTATCATAGTAGACCAGAACAAATTCATCCCCGCCATATCTGGCAGCAAATACATTGGAATATTCTTCCGTAATTCTGGACAGGAGATCTGCTACGGCAGTCAGATAATGATCGCCTTCCATGTGTCCATAAGTGTCATTTACTGATTTAAAGAAATCTATATCCAGAATCTCAATACCAAAGTTGACCTGATTCTTCAGTGCTTTGGACAGAGTCTCTTCTGCGTAATTGTTCAGATAAGCCCGGTTGGGCAGACCAGTCAGAGCATCGTGCTGGGACTGTACCATAAGCTGTTCGTTAAGGAGCAGCATTTCCTGTTGCAGCTTCTGCACACGCAGACGTTCTTTATGAACGGTTTCAGCATGCAGCACAGATTCTGAATTCTGTGTTCCGCTGTCATGGTAAAGCTGTATGAAAAGCTGGGAAAAATACCGGTAGGAATTGTCATCCCGTAACTGGGTGGCACATTCAATTCTTTTTCCCAGGAAAATACTGTAGATATAGAATGGTGCATGATCCTCTTTGCATTTTTGCAGATAATAATCCAGAATCTTGACCAGTTCCTTATATTTCTCAAGTTTCATATATAATTGAATGAGAGCAGTAATATCTGATAAATAAGTAGTATAGGCATCACTGCTGTGAAAATCACTCAGGGTAATCTCCAGATGATGATTCATCAGTTCCATATCCTGATTTGCATAGGCTAAGGCAGCCAGATACACATGTGTGGTGAAAAGGATGTATTCGCCGCCTTTTTCATGAATCAGCTCCAGGTTGTGCAGGATCTTACGTCCACATTCATTGGCTTTCTCCAGTTGACCAATAGAAAGCAGACAGTGTCCTTTATTACAAAGCAGGTTGTTAAGCTCATCAAGATATATACATGGTTCTGGTGAAGTGGGATCTTTGAGAAAATATTTCTCAGCCTCTTCGTAATAATATAGAGCACGGTTATAGACCAGGCTGCGATGAAAGACATCTGCGAGATTCAGGGTTGCCAGGGCTTGTACATGATCAAAATGATACTGGTTGCAATAATCAATGCTTGAAAGATAATAATCAACAGCCTGGGAACCGTTTCCTGTTGAAGCAGTGAAAATGCCAAGCATGTTGTAGGAACGCGCTACCAGTTCATACTCCTGCGTATTTTGTTGATATTTGATTCCTTCCATGGCACAGCTGACTGTATTGATGTGATCGTTCACACAGGCATAGTACTGCATCATACAATAGTAAGCCTGGGCGAAGAGGTAATCAGACTGCTCAGAAGCAGCATAAGCAAAAAGCCGGTCACAGTATGGCTTATATTCCTGCTGTCTGGATGTTCGAACCATGTATAGATTAGCTCTTGCCTCTTTTATGCATTCTTCAATTACAGGATCAAAATTAGGCTTCATCTGTTTGTATCCTTTCTTGATGTATACAGCTTTATTATAAAACATTCGGATATAATTTGTATAGGAGAATTGGCAAAATACACAAAAAATATAAAATCTATACAAGAACACCAAGTTTACAGAAAATTCAAAATAATTTGAAAAATTTACATAATTACTATAAAGTTCTGACAATAAGCTCCGATATATATAGCATAAGGGGAGTAGTTAACATATAAGGTGTCTGTAAAAGGACGACATAACAAGGCGTGTGTGGACTTGAGGGGGTCTGCACCGGTATGAGGGAGAATATGTTATGGAGGTAAAGAGTGCGAGTACCGCTTTACAGCTCAACAGTGCTGCTTCAGCAGTAGAAAATGGCAGTTCAGGCGGCAATAACAGACAACACACCAGAAAAATCGAAGCAGTATTGCTCGAAGAGAAACCAGAGCAGGAGGAAGAATCTGTAAAAGTATCGATTTCGGCAGCAGGCATGAGGGAGAGCCTGAAGCTGGAGAAGCAGGCTGCCAAAGAAGAAATGGCAAGCGCTACGGAGATTGAAGAGATGATGAAGAAGATGGAAGGACTGTCCAGTCAGGTCATCAATGGTAATTTCTCCATGACAGACAGATTGAATTTCCAGAGAGAAATCAAAGAGCTTACCCTGGAATTGAGCCGCGCAGGCGGTAACGGAATTTCTTTTACAAAAAATGATAACGTCCAGCTTTCCCAGAAGATGAATGACTTAACCAGAATGATCAATGAAGCGGCTGTATATCACAGAAACGCTTCAGCAGTATTTATGGTAAAGAACCGGCAGACAGCAGGCATGCAGAGGACATTTCTTGATATTGCCATCTGATATTTTATTAAAATCCGATATAACACTGTATCAGAGTTGCTGCTAAGGGAGAGAATATTGTATAGCAGATACCCACTGTTTTGAAGACAGCGGGTATTTGTTTTTTGGAATAAAATAAGGTATAATGTTTCTTACCAAAGACAATCGATAAAGGAGGATTCTGTCTGGATGGAGCGTAAATTTAAAGATTTGTATTTAGCAGGTGAGGTCGAATTTGAAGCAATTGATGATTACAGTTATGAGTGGGGCATGAGTGATGAAGAGTGCACATTGGCGCAGTACCTTGGTCTGAATGAAGAGGAAGAGGATGCCTGGGTCAGTGACAGTGAGGATGCATTGAAGGAACTGTTGGACAAGCAGAAGGGGATATCTTAACTTGTACACAGATCGTAGTAGAATAAAATACATATCTAAAACAAAAATGGCTTTACTTTAGCAAACTAAAGTAAAGCCATGCTTATTCTCTATACAACACTATAACACAAGTCAAAATATAAGTCTAGAATTAAATTATTTTTCACGTATAATAACTCTTGTAACTCAAATATATAACCCCAGAATGGGAAGTGTGTATGGAAAGTGACACATGTGTCACTATGGAGGTAATGTTAAAAGATGAGAGAAGAAGAACATTTACAGGAATGTCGTGAACTGATTGCGGAGAATATCAGGCGGTATGAGACACAGGTCGAGGAAAGGCACAGACAGACGCAGGAACTGGTCAAGGCTGTACAGAGCGGCAATGTGGAATTGTATGATCAGATGTTTACATCCCAAAGTCTGGAGGAACACAGCAGGAATCAGCTGGCACATAATAAGGCGGCATATGAGAAGCCTTTCTTTGGGCGAATTGATTACAGGAATCTGGATGAACGCCTGCATGAGTCCATTTATATTGGCAAGCATGGCATACAGAAGGATAAGACACATATGGTCATTGTAGACTGGCGGGCACCCATTGCCACAGTATATTATGAGAATGAACTGGGGCAGGGAAGTTATCAGATACCGGATGGCAGCAGTTATCGTATTGACCTGGAGCTGAAGCGTACCTATGACATTGAAAACGGCAAATTACAGGGATTTTATGACAGTGATGTGGCGGCAAATGATGAGCTTCTGGTCAAATACCTGAGCAAGAACAGAGATGTGGTGTTAGGTGATATCATTGCAACCATTCAGAAGGAGCAGAACGAGATTATCCGCTCCAGCCCTTTTCATAATGTGATTGTACAGGGCGTAGCCGGAAGCGGGAAGACCACTGTTGCAATGCATCGTATTTCCTATATGATGTACAATTATAAAGACCGTTTTACTTCCAATGAATTCTGTATCGTGGGAGGCAGTGATATTCTCATCGACTACATTACAGGTGGATTGCCTGAACTGGATGTATATGATGTGAAGCATATGAGAATGGATGAGCTGCTGGCACATCTGCTGCATAAGGAATGGAAGAAGAAATACCGGCTTGTAGAAGCCAATCCATCCTGGGCATGGAAGAGCAAGATGCTGTTTGCAAGAGAACTGGAACAGTATATGGAGATGCTTCGTAATCATATTTTGGGCAATTGTGTAGTTCAGGATGAAGAGATCGGTATGCTGCTTTCTGCAAAGAATAATGAAAGATTTATCCATGAGAATCCACAATATTCTATTAATAAGCTGCTGGTTCTGCTGGATGAACGCTTGCGGGCAAGGATTAAGCTTCATGCCATGCATCATGAGGATGAAAGGATGTATGGACGTAAACTGGCAGAATATAAGAATTATTTTAGCAGTCATCAGTATAAGGGAAGTCTGCTTACGATTTATGAGCACTTTCTGGACAGCTATGGTGCATCCTATTATATTGATATGACTCCTGTGAAAGAGAGGCTGGATAAGGGACAGTTTGATGTATATGATATGGCTGCCCTTTTATTAATCTACTATCGTGCTGTACAGAAGAAACCGGATGAAGAGTTTGGACAGATTTTCATTGATGAAGCACAGGATTTTGGACCAATCGTATATTATGCACTGAGAACTGTATTGCCGGATTGTTTCTTTACCATTATGGGAGATGTATCACAGAATGTAAATTATGAATGTGGCATGAATGACTGGCGGGATATGAAGGAGAAGATATTTTGCCGGAATACTGACGAATTTCGTCTTTTGTCCAAGAGTTATCGAAATACCATTGAGATATCAGAGTTTGCGGGCAGGATATTAGACCGTGCATCCAGAGGCACCTATAAGATAGAGCCGGTAATCCGTCATGGGGAGCCGGTAAGGACGATAGAGGCAGTATCACAAAAGGCATTGGTTAAAGAGGCTGTCAGAATCATTACAGAGGTTCTAAAGAAAGGCTATGAGACCATATCTGTTGTATGTTTCTCACAGGAAGAGGCAGACAGGGTGAAGCCGCTGCTTGGCGCACATATACAGCAGACACTGGTTGATTCGGATAAAGCAGGATTTAACAGAGGTGTCATGGTATTGACAGTGCCGCAGACTAAGGGACTTGAATTTGACTGTGTTCTGTTGTGGAGACCGGATATGAAAGGATATCAGGAGAATCCCCGTTATGCCAAGCAGCTTTATGTTGCCGCAACCAGAGCCTTGCATGAGCTGTATATAATGGAGTATACTGGATAATAAAGTAAAAACAGTTTTCAGGTTACTGAAAGGCGTGGTAACAAAAATGCAAAAGATTACACCGGATTATGCCAAATGGAGAAAAATACTATATAAATTCAATGTAGCCTTTACAATTTGTATTTTGATACTGGAGATAGTCATATTTATGATATTGAAAGAACAGGACAGCATAGATCAGCCCCTGCCTGTATATCTTTTTCTTTTTATGCTGTTACCGACTGTATTGAATGTAAGTGCAGTTGTATTGGAGGGCAGATTGGAGAGACATTTTGCAAAGGATGAGCGGATACTGAATTACATTCCGGCTCTTACCATGATGTTTCTGATTACAGTAACAGCTGCAGTACATTTCGTGTTCAGTAATACATTGACGCTGTTCTGTCTGCCGATTCTTATTACAATCGTATTCAGTGATACGAAGCTGTCCAAGACAGTTATGGCAGCCGGACTGGGGAGTGTCACTTTTACCTTGTTCTATCGTTGGCTGTGGCTGCATATGGGCTGGAGAGAGGCAGATGATCATCTGATTCCGGAGGCTGCAATCGCTTATATTGTAATTGCTGTGGCAGGGCTGATGGCGATTGCTCTGGATAGAATAATTGCGGAAAAAGACAGAGATCTTGTCAAAGCATTGGAAGTGTCGGAACAGGCGAAAGAACAGGCGCAGGCCGCCAGCCGTGTGAAAAGCGATTTCCTTGCCAATATGTCTCATGAGATCAGAACTCCTATCAATGCCATTATGGGCATGAATGAGATGATCCTTCGTGAAGAAGAGAATCAGGAGATTTATGGATATGCTTCCAGCGTACATGTGGCAGCTAATACATTACTGACGATTGTCAATGATATTCTGGACTTTTCCAAGATTGAATCAGGTAAAATGGAGATTATTCCTACGGAGTATGAGCTTGGATCACTGATTAATGACAGCTACAATATGGTTGCAGAGAGACTGGAAAAGAAAGGGTTAGAATCAGAAGTATTGTGCGAAGAGACGCTGCCCAGGATTTTAAGGGGAGATGAAGTGCGCATCCGCCAGATATTCACCAATCTTCTTACAAATGCCGTGAAATATACAGAGACCGGGAAAGTGACCATAAATGTAAAGGGAACAATGCAGGGGGATTGCCTGCAGCTCATTTTGCAGGTAAAAGATACAGGAATTGGCATCAAGCCTGAGAATCTGGATAAGCTCTTCCATAAATTTGAACGATTGGATACATCCAGAAATTATAATATAGAAGGTACAGGACTTGGGCTTAGCATTACACATCAGCTGGTAGAACTGATGCATGGCTCCATTCAGGTACAGAGTGTATATGGAGAGGGCTCCTGCTTCACTGTTACATTACCGCAGACAATCGTGGATTATACTCCGATTGGCAGAATTAATGATTACCATGCTGTTGCCATGACCGGATATCGAGAAAGCTTCCGGGCGCCGCAGGGCAGGATTCTGGTTGTAGATGATGTGGAAATGAATCTGATGGTTATCCGTAATCTGTTGAAAAGGACACAGCTGCAGATTGATACGGCAATGAGTGGACAGCAGTGCTTGAATATGGTCAGACAAAAGGCATATGATGTGATTTTTATGGATCATATGATGCCTGAAATGGATGGGGTACAGACACTGGAACAGATGAAGGCAATGCCGGATTCCCTGAATAATGACACGCCGGTTATTATGCTGACCGCCAATGCATTGACAGGAATGCGGGAAGAGTATCTTAAACTTGGTTTCAGAGATTATCTTGCCAAGCCGATACAGGGTAATCGGCTGGAGAAGCTTCTGATTAAGTATCTTCCGTCA
>OATT01000296.1_pt1 | contig 52370 bp, 51 predicted proteins | sample 1476071 | NCBI WGS metagenome assembly OATT01 (sample SAMEA2579989, study PRJEB22360) | human gut metagenome | biome: human gut; feature: human-associated habitat; material: faeces | place: Denmark | collected 2008/2010 | reverse complement strand
CAGCGATGAAAAGGAGAGGGCGGAAAACTCCCCCCCCCCCCCCAGCCGGAGCCGCTGTTGTTTTTATCATTGGATTGAATACGAACCAGGCGTTTGCAGAGACGATGAAACAGATTCCGGGAATCGGATTTCTGGCAGAAGTTCTGACGATCCGTTCGTATCACCAGGCAGATCAGGACTACAATATTGACGCGGAAATTCCAGCAATTGTGGAGACTGGAGGCCCGGATGGGTCGGGAAGCCAGTCCGGCACGGCAAAAAGCGTGAACGAGCAGATTGAACAGATTGTGGACAACTATCTTGCAGAGGGCAAGAAGGAATTTGCCGCCTATAAAGAAGCTTTTTTTGCAGCCGGAGGCACAGAGGAGGAGTGGGCGGACCGCCAGATGGATCTGTCTGTGGACTACCAGGTAAAATACCAGAGCGAGGAGGTTCTCTCCCTGGAACTGATTACCTTTAAAGGCTGGGTTAACGCGATGGAGGAGCGGTATTATTACAATCTGGATTTGAAACAGGACCGCCTGCTCGCCCTGAAGGACGTTCTGGGAAGCGGCTATGTGGAGCGGTGCAATAAGGAGGTAGTGCGCCAGATTGAAGCGCGCATGGCGGCAGATGAAAACCAGATGTTTTTTGGCTTTGAACCCAATGACGATGGAATGGCGGAGGGGTTTACCACAGTAGACGAGACGACGCAGTTTTATATCAATGAAAACCAGGAGGTGGTTTTAGTATTCCCGGAATACAGCATAGCGCCCGGCTATATGGGCATCACAGAGTTTAATATGGGAAAGGCAGAGTTTCCTTCCTAAAAAGAGCCGGCTGAGGTTAATCCTCAGCCAGCTCCTCCCATTTTTCATAGAGTTCTTCCAGCTGTCCGGCAATAGACTGCTTTTCCGCGTTCAGCTCCATGAGCTTCGCCACGTCGGAAAAGACGTCCTCCTGGCAGAGAAGAGAATCGATTTCGCCGTCCCTGGTTTCCAACTGGTGGATGGCGTCTTCTGTTTTTTTCAGCTCGTTCTGGCGCTTCCTGAGGCGCGCCTGCTCCTCCTTCTGCTGCTTCCAGTCTGTTTTTCCGGAGGAATCTCCGCTGTCAGAAGAGGAGGCGTTTCCCCTGTCCCCAGACCAGGGAAGAGAGGCGGCGTTTACCGGGCCGGAAGCCGCGAAGGCCGCTGCCTGAGAGTTGTTTTCCGATGGTTTGGAAGAAGCTGCGGGAGAGGCGGAGAACAGCTGCTCCATGGTATCGCGCTTTTCCAGGTAATAGTCGTAATTGCCAATATAATTGACCAGGGTATTGTGAGTCAGATCTAAAATTCTGGTGGCCGTCTTATTGATAAAATATCGGTCATGGGAGACGTAGAGAACGGTTCCGGTGTAGTGGGTCAGGGCGTTCTCCAGGATCTCCTTGGAGGTGATGTCCAGATGGTTGGTGGGCTCGTCCAGAATCAGGAAGTTGGCCTCTGAGAGCATCAGCTTGGCCAGAGAGACACGTCCCTTCTCTCCGCCGCTGAGATCGCCGATCAGCTTAAACACATCGTCTCCGGTAAACAGGAAGGCTGCCAGGACGTTTCGAATTTGAGTATTATTCATATTCGGATAGGTGTCCGACAGCTCCTGAAACAGAGTTTTCTCGCTGTGGAGCACATGATGCTCCTGATCGTAGTATCCGATATGGACTCTGGAACCCAGCCGGATCTCCCCTGCGTCAGCGGCCAGAATGCCGTTAATGATCTTTAAAATCGTGGTTTTTCCCGTTCCGTTATTTCCTATGATGGCGATGCGTTCCCCCCGCTTGATCTCAAAGTCCACGTCGGAAAAAAGAGTCTGCCCGTCAAAGCCCTTGGTAAGGCCCCGGACCGTCAGAACGTCGTTTCCGCTGACAATGTCAGGCTCCAGGGTGATGTTCATGGCGTCGTTTACCTCTGTGGGCTTTTCAATCCTCTCGATTTTATTTAACAGCTTTTCACGGCTCTCCGCCCGCTTGATGGATTTCTCCCGGTTAAAGGAGCGCAGCTTGGTGATAACCTCCTCCTGGTGCTTGATCTCCTGCTGCTGGTTTAAGTAGGCCTTTAAAATGCTGGCCCGCAGCATGGCCTTTTTTTCACTGTAGGCCGAGTAATTGCCCTGAAAGACGGTGGAGGAGCCGTTGTCCAGTTCTACCACCTTCGTCACCACCCGATCCAGGAAATACCGGTCGTGGGCTACAATGACGACAGTTCCCTGATAATTCAGGAGATAATTTTCGAGCCAGGCGATGGACTCCATGTCCAGGTGGTTGGTGGGCTCGTCCAAAAGAATAATATCCGGCTTGGACAGGAGCAGTTTTCCCAGGGAAACGCGGGTTTTCTGGCCGCCGGAGAGGGTGGAGACAGGCTTTGAAAATTCCTCCTCCAGAAATCCCAGTCCTTTTAACACGCCGGTAATTTCGCTTTTCCATGCATAGCCGTTGGCCAGCTCGAACTCGTGGCTGAGGCGGCTGTAGGTCTGGTAAAGGCTTTCCAGCTCCTCGCCCTGGGAGCGCTTCATATTTACCTCCAGAGTCCGGAGACGCTCCTCCATCTCAATGATGGGCCGCTTCACCTCCAGAAGCTCGTCGTATATGGTCCGGCCGCTGTCCAGATCCTGGTGCTGGGCCAGATAGCCCAGGGTTTTTCCCTTGGCAATGACTACGGAACCCTCGTCCGGCGCCAGCTCTCCTACGATAATTTTCAGAAGAGTAGATTTTCCGGCTCCGTTAATACCTACGACGGCCGCCTTTTCCCTCTCTTCTATGTGAAAGGATACGTGATTTAAAATCGAATCCGTTCCAAACGATTTTGAAATATTGCTGCATGATAAAATCATGTTGTCCTCCTGTATGTCTAAAATCAAAAACCTGCAACAAGTATAATATAAGAAGGGAATATTTGCAAGACAGCTGGAAAATCTGCAGAACTTTTATTTGACAATAATTTGTCATATGCTATAATAGTAAATAACGCATTTTCCTGAGGAACGGAGCGATACGGGAAAACGCCAGGTTAAAGTAAAGGAAGGTGAAGAAAAGCCGTGGAACAGAAAGAGATTTCTAAGGCGGTTATTTCAAGGCTGCCCAGATATTACAGATATTTAGGGGAATTGCTGGAAGAGGGGGTAGAACGGATTTCTTCCAACGAGCTGAGCGTGAGGATGAAGGTGACCGCTTCTCAGATCCGCCAGGATCTGAACAATTTCGGCGGATTTGGGCAGCAGGGCTATGGCTATAATGTAAAATATCTGTATTCAGAGATTGCCAGAATTCTCGGCATTGACAGGCAGCACAACCTGATTATTATAGGAGCGGGAAACCTGGGACAGGCCATTGCCAACTATACGAATTTTGAACGCCGGGGCTTCCTGATCAAGGGAATGTTTGACGTAAACCCAAGGCTGGTAGGCCTTGTAGTCCGCGGCGTAGAGATAAGAGGAATTGAGGATCTGGAGCAGTTTATCAAGGATAACGACGTGCAGATCGCAGCTCTGACCATTCCCAAGTCCAAGGCGCCTGAGATTGCGGACCGCCTTGTGAAGGCCGGAATTAAGGCCATCTGGAATTTTGCCCACACGGATCTGGTGGTTCCCGACGACGTGGTGGTGGAGAACGTCCATCTGTCCGAGAGCCTGATGCGGCTGTCCTACCGGGTATGCAGCATGCAGGATCAGAAGGAGAGGGAAAAAAGTCAGGCAAAGGGAAAAGAAGCAAAATGATAGCAGGGGTAGGAACAGACATGATAGAAATTGCGCGGATTAAGAGGGCCTGTGAAAAGAAGGCTTTCTTGACGCGTGTCTATACCCAGGAAGAGTGCCAGCAGGCCGGGGAAAATTATTCCCGGCTGGCCGGCACTTTTGCCGTTAAGGAGGCGGTGTCCAAGGCCCTGGGGACGGGATTTCGAAGCTTCGGCCCCAGAGAGATCGAGGTGCTGAGGGACGATCTGGGAAAGCCCTTTGTACGTCTTCACGGAGGGGCAAAAAAGCTGGCTGAGGAGCTGGCGATTCAGCAGATTCATGTGTCCATTACAAATACTGCAGAGTATGCGGCGGCCTTTGCCGTGGGGGAGCGGGCTGATCAATAGGAGAAGGAGGAGACAGGGATGAGGCAGCTGGTAACGGGGGAACAGATGAAGGCAGTGGATCAGTATGCGATTCAGGAGGTGGGAATTCCATCTCTGGTACTGATGGAGCGGGCGGCGCTTTCCGTGGTGGAAGAGATGGAGCCGGAGCTTTTCAGGGAGGATCAGATTCTGATTGCCTGCGGAACAGGAAATAACGGAGCGGACGGAGCGGCCGTCGGGCGTATGCTTTTTCTCAGGGGCTACCATGTGACGGTTGTTACAGTGGGCAGGGAGGAAAGCCGCACAGAGGAGCTGAAACTTCAGCTGTCAATCAATGAAAAGCTGGGGCTTTCTGCCATGGAGGCGGAGGACTTCATTCCGGGAACCTGCCAGGCGGCAGTGGACGCCCTTTTCGGGGTAGGACTTTCGCGGAACGTAGAAGGGGCTTACCGGGATATGATTGAGACGATTGAGGATATGAAGCCGCGGCTTACTGTGGCCGTGGATATTCCGTCTGGTATCCATTCTGATACGGGAAAGGTGATGGGAACTGCCGTAAAAGCTGATTTAACAGTGACGTTTGGATTTAAAAAGGTGGGACTTTCCCTGTTTCCGGGAAGAGAGTACAGCGGACGGGTGGTTGTGAAGGATATCGGATTTCCTCCCTGTCCGGCAGAGCGTCTGACAGGAAGGCGGTATGTGACCTGCGGACCGGAGGATTTAGAACTTCTCCCAGGAAGGAAACCCTGGTCCAACAAGGGAACGTACGGACATGTGCTGATTGCCGCCGGATCTCCCGGCATGGCGGGGGCGGCCTATTTGAGCGCCCTGGCCGCTTACCGTATGGGAGCCGGACTTGTAAAAATTCTGACGCCGGCGGAGAACCGGGAGATTTTACAGACGCTCATTCCGGAAGCTGTCCTTTCCGTTTATGATTGCGCCGAAGCTCTGGAAGAGCCGGAACAGTTTTTAGGAAAGATTGAAAAGGAGTGCGGCTGGGCGGATGCGGTTGTGCTGGGGCCGGGGCTTGGAAAGGAGCCCTGGGCGGTGCGTCTGGTACAGCAGGTCCTTTTATCAGCCTTTGTGCCGATTGTCCTTGATGCGGACGGCCTGAATATTGTGGCGGAAAATCCTTCCCTGTCAGAATATTTTACGGAAAATGTGCTGGTAACGCCCCATGTGGGGGAGATGGCCAGACTTTCCGGGCTGGAGATAGAAGAAATCCAGGCTGATTTGACGAAAGCGGCGGAGGACTACAGCGAAAAATATGGGGTTATCACAGTTTTAAAAGACGCGGCCACCGTGGTGGTGAGAAAGGACGAGCCGATTTACATTAACAGCAGCGGCTGCGCAGCTATGGCTAAGGCCGGTTCAGGGGACGTGCTGACAGGAGTGCTGGCGGCTTTGATTGCCATGGGCATGGAGGAAGGCCAGGCAGCCGTCCTGGGCGTTTACCTTCACGGACTGGCCGGAGAGGCGGCAGAGAAGGCTTTAGGAGAGAACGGCGTGCTGGCCAGAGATCTGGCGGACAGCCTGGCAGATGTGGAGAGGGAAGAAGCAGTATGTGGAAGAAAGAAGAGAACGTGACATCTGGAAGAGAACATGACTTTGACCGGATCTGTGTCCTGGTCCACCTGGATCGGATCCGCCAGAATATGAAGTCCATGAAGGAGAATCTGCCGGAAGGGACGAAGATCATCGGCGTGGTGAAGGCCGACGGCTACGGCTGCGGCGCGGGAGAGACTGGCCGAGGGGGAACCAATCCGCAGCTACGGCAGACGAGGCGTTAAGCCTGCGCCGGGAAGGAATTTTAAAACCGGTTCTGGTTCTTGGAAGCGTGCCAAAAGAGAGATTTTATGAGCTTTTGGCGGCTGATATCCGCCCGGTGATTTTCGAGGAGGAAATGGCGGCGGCCTTTTCAGAGATCGCCAGCCAGGCGGGGATCCGCGGGAAGATCCACCTGGCAGTGGATACGGGCATGAGCCGGATTGGTTTTCAGCCGGGAGAGCAGGCGTTAGAAGAGATCAGGCGCATCAGCCAGATGAAAGGGATTGAGATAGAGGGCATGTTCACCCATTTTGCCAGGGCAGACGAGCTTGACAAGCAGTGGGCAGAGCGGCAGTTTCAGAAGTTCAGGGATTTTTCCGCCGCCGTATCGCAGCTTCTGGAGAAGGCGGACCCAGGCAGGAAAAAGCTGTTCTGCCACTGCTTAAACAGCGCCGGAATCGTGGATTTCCACCGGATGCCGAAAGGCTCGGAGATGAACGGAGCCAGGGCAGGGATCGCCATGTACGGCCTGTACCCGTCCGGGGAGGTGGATCACAGCCGTGTCCGCCTGCTTCCTGTTATGGAATTTAAGAGCCGCATTACATATATTAAGGAAATTCCGTCTGGAACAGCAGTCAGCTATGGGGGAACCTTTACGGCGGATCGTCCCATGAGGATTGCCACGGTCAGCGCCGGCTATGCGGACGGCTACCCGCGAGGCGCGTCTGGAAAAGGAGAGGGGCTGATTCGCGGAAAGCGGGCCAGGATTCTGGGACGGGTCTGCATGGATCAGCTTATGGCGGACGTGACTGATATTCCTGAGGCTGAGAAATGGGACGAGGTTACTCTTGTAGGCCGCGACGGGCAGGAGGAAATCACCATGGAGGAGCTGGCTGATGTCAGCGGCGGCTTCCACTATGAACTTCCCTGCCTCATCGGGAAACGGGTTCCCCGTATTTACACCTGGGGGAACCAGGGACAGAACACTCTCATATAATAAAGGGGAAGAGAAAATAAATCTTTCCGCAGTTTTGAATACCATTCAGAAAATAAGGCAATACTGGAGGTATAAACTGAAATGACGGAGAGTGAGACAGTTGGTTATAAAACGAGGAGATATCTATTATGCAGATTTGCGTCCGGTAGTAGGATCCGAGCAGGGAGGCGTCCGTCCGGTACTGATTATACAGAACGATATTGGCAATAAGCACAGCCCCACCGTGATCTGCGCGGCGATTACCTCTAAGATGAATAAGGCAAAGCTTCCCACCCATGTGGAGCTGGATACCAGGCGGTGCGGTATGGTGAGAGATTCCGTGATTCTCCTGGAGCAGCTGCGCACCATTGACAAGCAGAGACTGAGAGAGCGGATCTGCCATATTGACGAGGAGCTGCTTGGACGGGTGAACCAGGCGCTGATGGTCAGCCTTGAGCTTTAAATAAAACGGCCTTTGGCAGCAGGAAAATACATACAACTGCCGGGCGGTTAAGGTTGACGAACGCAGAATAGAATGGTATAGTGGCAGAATAGGGCAGAGTCCGGATATTCTGCCTTTTTACTTTATAAGAAAAGAAGACAAAGGAGAGCATTTTTAATTATGGACGACGGGTATTGGCCCTTAAGTATTGTGATTTTTGCAGCGTTTATTCTGCTGGATGCCGTTTTGTACGGTTTCGGAGCTGCTATCCAGCATTTAAATTCAGGAACGCTGGAAAAAGAGGCCCAGGAAGGGAATAAGAAGGCGGAGAGGCTTTTGGCGGTAATCAGCCAGCCGGCAGAGTTTATTGGCACCGTGCAGATTGTGACTAATTTAATCGGCCTGGTTTCAGGAGCTGTGATTTTAAAAGAGGCAGGCGCGCTGCTGGGGCTGCTGATACATAGAACCGGGGAGACGGGAGAGGGCTTTTCCCTGATCGCTGCTACGGCAGCGGCGGCTGTTATGCTGCTGGCGGCTCTGATCAGCCTTGGAATTGTAGTTCCGAAGCGGTGCGCTTCCAAACATCCGGAGCAGTGGGCTTACCGCTATGTAGGTGTTTCTTCTGTGATAGTCGCTCTGTTTAAGCCGTTTGCCTGGCTTGTGTCGGGATTGTCCTGGCTGATTTTAAAGCCGCTGGGAATCGGGCTGCACGACAAGAACGACAGCGTGACAGAGGAGGATATCATGCTGATGGTCAACGAGGGCCATGAGCAGGGAGTTCTGGAGGCCGGCGAGGCCGAGATGATCACAAACATTGTAGAGCTGGGAGATAAGAATGCCGGCGATATTATGACCAGAAGAAAGCAGATTGTGGCGCTTGACGTTTCCATGACGCTTAAAGAGGCGGTCGCCTACATCCTGACAGAGGGAAGCAATTCCAGATTTCCGGTGTACGATGAGGACATCGACGATATTAAGGGTATTCTGCACCTTCGCGATACGCTGTCCTGCGCTCAGAAGGAAGAAAATCTGGACAAGCGCCTGGATGAGGTGGAGGGGCTTTTGAGAACGCCTCATTTCATTCCGGAGACCCGCAACATTAATCTGCTGTTTAAGGAAATGCAGTCCCAGAAGATCCACATGGAAATCGTGGTAGACGAGTACGGCCAGACGGCTGGAATCGTTACGATGGAGGACATCCTGGAGGAGATAGTGGGAAATATCCTGGACGAGTACGACGAGGACGAGGAGCTGATCTCCAGAAAAGCAGACGGAAGCCTGATTTTCGATGGCCTGACTCCGTTAGAGGACGTGGGAAAAGAGCTGGAAATCGAGTTCGAGGAGGAAGACTATGAAAACTTCGACACCCTGAACGGATTCCTGATTTCCAGATTAAACCGTGTTCCCAGGGAGGGAGAGACGCCGGAGGTGACCTACAAAAGCTATCTGTTCCAGGTCATTTCTGTAGAAAATAAAGTGATTCATACAGTGAGAGCTGTCCGCAGCCGGGGAGAAATAGAAAAACCGGGCGAAGACAGCTAGGGGAGAGAGCAGCAGAAATTTATGGAAAAAGGAATTTTTTATGATGTAAAGATGATGGCCAGAGACGGGATTTTCCTGAAAAAGGCAGTACGGATTGCGCTTCCTGTGGCCATGCAGGGTATGCTGAATACCATTGTCAATCTGGTGGATACTATGATGATCGGCGCACTGGGAGCCACTGCCATAGCTGCGGTGGGACTGGCCAACAAGGTATTCTTTGTATTCACCCTTCTGGTATTTGGAATCGTCAGCGGCTCCGGCGTACTGGCGGCTCAGTACTGGGGAAACGGAGACATTAAAAATATTAAAAAAGTAGTAGGCCTGGCTCTGACGCTGGCAGTAGCCGCCTCCATCGCATTTCTCGTACCGGCAGTTGTCTGTCCGGAAGCAGTGATGCGGATTTTTACAGCCAGCGAGGACGCGATTCAGGTGGGAGCCGGGTATCTGACTATTGTGGCCCTTTCCTATCCTGCCACAGCTGTCAGCAACACCTTTGTGGCCATGCTGAGAGCCACAGGACGGGTAAAGGCGCCGGTTGTAATCAGCAGCTGCACGATTTTTATCAATATTTTCTTTAACTACACCTTTATTTATGGAAACTTTGGAGCTCCGGCCATGGGAGCGGCGGGAGCGGCCCTGGCTACCCTGATGGCCAGACTGGCGGAGGCCCTGTCCATTATTCTGGTGGTTTACCTTGGGAAAGCTCCGGTGGCTGCCCGGTTTAAGGAAATGTTCGGCTATTCCAGAGAGTTCCTGGTTCAGTTTTTCAGCACCACGTCCCCGGTTATTGCCAACGAGTTTATCTGGGGTCTGGGAACCACTCTGTACTCTCTGGCCTACGGCCGTATGGGAAACGATGCGGTGGCAGCGATCACCATCGCCACCACGATCCAGGATATTGTCACGGTCCTGTTCCAGGGACTGAGCGCGGCTACGGCGGTAATCATGGGAAATGAGATGGGAGCCGGAAAACTGAAGCGGGCGGAGCGGTATGCGAAGAATTTCCTGATTCTCCAGTTTATCGTCACCATCCTGGGAGCTCTTTTCTGCGTGGCCATCCGGTGGCAGATTATCGGCGTCTACAATATCACGCCGGAGATTGCCGAGAGCGTCAGCCGCTGTATTATTGTGTTCGCTCTGTTTATGCCTTTTAAGATGTTCAACTACGTTATGGTGGTGGGTATCCTGCGAAGCGGCGGCGACACTAAAATGTGCCTTTTATTAGACTGTTCCGGCGTATGGATGATAGGAGTTCCCATGGCGTTTTTAGGAGGCCTGTTCTTTGGGTTCCCCATTCACATCGTCTACGCTATGGTCATGCTGGAGGAGGTCTATAAGGCTGTTTTCGGCTACTGGAGATACAGGCAGAAGAAGTGGCTGCGCAATCTGGCCGCAGAGCTGTAGACTGGCCGATTCTCCTGTTTAATACTTGCCAAGCTCAGGGTTTAGTGATAGAATAAAAAAGATTTTGAGCAAAAAGAACGTCTTTCCAGACATTCTGTAAAAAATACATGATTCAAAAAGAGGAGCGTTATTATGTCAGGACATTCAAAATTCGCTAATATCAAGCACAAAAAAGAGAAGAACGACGCAGCGAAGGGAAAGATTTTCACTGTCATCGGACGTGAGATTGCAGTTGCTGTAAAGGAAGGCGGAGCGGATCCGGCTAACAACAGCCGTCTGCGCGATGTAATCGCCAAGGCAAAGGCCAACAATATGCCTAACGATACCATTGACAGAGGAATCAAGAAGGCGGCAGGAGACGCAAACTCCGTAAATTACGAGGAGCTGACCTACGAGGGATATGGCCCTAACGGAGTGGCTGTTATCGTCACTGCTCTGACAGATAATAAGAACCGTACGGCAGCTAATGTGAGAAGCGCTTTCACAAAGGGCGGCGGCAATATTGGAACACAGGGAAGTGTTTCCTTTATGTTTGACAAGAAGGGCCAGATTATTATCGATAAGGAAGAGTGCGAGCTGGATGCAGACACTCTGATGATGGAAGCTTTGGACGCAGGCGCAGAGGACTTTGCAGAGGAGGAGGACAGCTATGAGATCCTCACTTCCCCGGAGGATTTCTCCGCAGTGCGCGAGGCTCTGGAAGCCAAGAATATCCCCATGATGGAGGCAGAGGTGACTATGATCCCTCAGACCTGGGTAGAGCTGACAGACGACGAGTCCATTAAGAAGATGAACCGTCTGCTGGATCTCTTAGAGGACGATGACGACGTGCAGGCGACCTACCACAACTGGGACGAATAAAGCGAGTGAAACCGAGCGCTGCCTGGACGCAGCAAAGAGGAGTCCGGGATTCCCGATCGCTGCTTGCAGCAGCATTTTTAGAGGAACCCAAGCAAGACCTGTAAGGTCTTGCGCAGGGATACAGACGAGAGATAAGAGAATATAGCGTAAAACAAAGGTTTTTAGATGTAAACTCCTTCCTGAACATTGTAATTGATGTCTTGGAAGGAGTTTTTAATTGTGTCATAGAAAACGCTCTGGCGGGAATTTTCCCGTCAGAGCGTTTTTTCATCCGTATGTTTGGCTGCTACCTGTTATAGTGATAGCTGTCCAGCAGCTGGTTTTTCATGTGCCAGAGTTCATTGGACAGATCCACATGAACCTCATGGGGGTTGATGAGACGTCTTGATTCATCCCACAGCGTGTCCAGTTCCCGGCGGCAGTAATCGCGGATTTCCATGACCTTCGGAGACTGGTAGACGCAGACGCCGTCCTTAAAAACGGGAACTAACAGCTCTCTCATCTCGTAGGAGCCTGGGGAGAGGTGTGTCTTCTTCCAGGTTTCGATGGGATCGAAGAGGAGAAGGGATTTGTTCTCGTCATAAACCTCGTCTGCCAGACAGATGAGATCAGCGATAATCTTGTGATTTGCTCTATCGTAAATTCTGTAAATCGTCTTATTTCCCGGATTTGTCACTTTTTCCGTATTCTCGGACAGCTTAATCTTAGGAATGAATTTGCCTGTTTCCCGATCCAGGATAGCGGCCAGCTTGTACACTCCGCCGAAGGACGGACAGTCCTTGGAGGTGATCAGGTTGGTTCCCACGCCCCAGGAGTTGATGGCAGCTCCCTGAATTTTCAAGCTGTCGATCAGATACTCGTCCAGATCGTTGGACGCGGAAATGATGGCGTCTGTAAATCCGGCCGCATCCAGCATAGCCTTGGCTTTTTTAGACAGATAAGCCAGATCGCCGCTGTCTAAGCGGATACCGTAGCCCTTCAGCGGAATGCCTGCCTCCCGCATCTCTGTGAACACCCGGATAGCGTTTGGAATACCGGAGTTTAAGGTGTCGTAGGTATCGACCAGGAGAATGCAGGCGGTAGGGTAGAGCTTTGCGTAGGTTCTGAAAGCGGTGAGCTCATCCGGGAAGCTCATAATCCAGCTGTGGGCATGGGTTCCTTTTACCGGAACGTCAAACATCTGTCCTGCCAGCACATTGGAGGTGCCCACGCAGCCGCCGATCATCGCGGCTCTGGCTCCGTAAATACCTGCGTCAGGTCCCTGCGCTCTGCGCAGGCCGAATTCCATGATGCCGTCACCCTGAGCGGCTTGAACCACGCGGGAGGTTTTCGTTGCAATCAGACTCTGATGGTTGATGATATTTAAAATTGCCGTCTCCACCAGCTGGGCCTGCATAATCGGAGCGATTACCTTTACAATCGGTTCTCTGGGAAACATGACCGTTCCTTCCGGAATTGCATAGATGTCGCCGGTAAATTTAAAATTGCGCAGATAGTCGAGGAAATCCTCTGTAAACAGCCCTACGCCTCTGAGATATTCAATATCTGCTTCTGAAAAATGGAGATTCTTAATATATTCGATGACCTGCTCCAGTCCTGCGCAGACTGCGAAGCCGTTTCCATCCGGATTGCTTCGGTAGAAGGCATCGAAAATGACAGTCTCATTGGCGTCCTTCTCGTGAAAATAGCCCTGCATCATAGTGAGCTCATACAGGTCTGTCAGTAAAGTAAGATTTCGTGGCTCCATATCCTTCTCCTTGTAAGTATAGTAGTATGTTTGTGTTAATTGGGTAAAAGTATACCATAAAAGCTGTAAAAGAGGAAATGGATTGATAAAAAAATAACATTCCTGTCCGCAGGGCTTTTTCATCCTTCTATAGAATTTCGTAACTTCCTATGGTAGAATAGCAGAAGATGGAGTGAGAAAACGGAGGATTTATGTATACAATAGTAGTTGCAGATGATGAAGAGGAGTTAAGAAGAGCGATTATCCGCAGGATTAACTGGGAGGAGATAGGATTTCAGGTAGTGGGCGAGGCGGAGAACGGGGTGGAGGCCCTTGAGATGGTCAGCGAGAAGGAGCCGGATCTGCTGCTTACCGATATCAGGATGCCGTTTATTTCCGGCGTGGAGCTGGCCAGACAGGTGAGGGAAATCCGCCCGGCCACGCAGATTGCGTTTTTGAGCGGTTTCGACGATTTTTCCTACGCCCAGCAGGCGATCCAGTACAATATTATCAGCTATATGCTGAAACCCATTTCCATGGCTGATTTGACGGAGAATCTGATTCAGATTAAGCAGAAGATCGATCATTTATTCTCAGAGTTTGCCCAGAGAAGAAAAAATGAGCTGGGTATTTCTGAGTTTCTGCTTCCTCTTCTGTTAGACAGCTTTCAGACGAATTTCAGCCCGGAGAGGGAGGAGAGGCTCTGCAGCCAGGCCAGGGCCTGCGGCATGATACGGCCGGAGAGTGAAAATATCCGTTACCTGGTGATATCCGTTACCTTCTGGGATGAGAAGGGGGCCAACTGCACCGATCACAGCCATGTCCATTCGGTGGACAGTATTCTGAAAAAGTATATTAAATATGAAAGCTTTTTTCTGGAAGACAGGATTGTATCTGTGCTGTGGGCAACGCCGGCGTCCTTTGACAAATATCTGCACATTTTGGCGGACGATATTGTCCAGAGTACCGACCGTATTCTGAATCTGAAGTGCAGCGTGGGAGCCAGCCGGGTTCTGAACGGCTTTACAGAGCTTTCCGAGGGTTACAGAGACGCGGTGAACGCCATGCGCTACGCCAGCAGAAGCAAAACAGGCGGCGTCCGCTACATTACGGATGAGGAGCCGTTTTCCGGTGTGGACATGGATTATGTCATGAAGGTAGTGGCCAGCATCGAGGAAAAGATCCGGGGCGGTTCCAGGGAGGAGCTGGAGGAATATCTGTGGGAGGTATTCGGCCACCTGCGGGATGAGAACAATTCCAGGGAAAAGGTCAATTTCATGCTGGTGGAGATTCTCTCCTGCGTCTGCCGGATTATGTATTCCGTATCTGCAGAGTCAGACGCGGCGGCTTTAAAGTCGGATCCGTTCATGCAGCAGATGGTATTTTTGGACAGCTCCTTAAAGGACGCGGCGGATCATTTCGTCAATTTCTGCATGACGGCCAGGGATCGGATTTCAGAGCAGAAGACAAAGAGCAGCATGGACATCTGCGACAAGGCGATCAGGCATATTGAAGATAACTATTTTAAAGCAGATCTTTCCCTGATGTCAGCCAGCACGGAGATTGGCGTAAGCCCCAATTACCTCAGTTCTCTGATTAAAAAGAGAACAGGAAAGAGTTTTGTGGATTATCTGACACAGAAGAGAATGGAGGCGGCAAAAACCCTGCTTCTCAACACAGCCATGAAAATTAAGGAGGTTTCTGAAACCTGCGGCTACAATGATCAGCACTATTTCAGCTACTGCTTTAAAAAGTATGAAGGAGTATCGCCGAATATGCTGCGCCGGCGGCTCAGCCAAGAGGAAACACAGGCATGAGCAGAAAACGGGGAGAGGAGTATAGACGGATGAAAGGGAAAGACCGGAAGATAGGACTTACCAGCTCCGGGATCATGACAATCCTGGTAGTATCTATGGTGTTTTTTTCTCTTTTGGCGGGAATCGTCGTGTTTGTCACCACCTACCGGGCGTCCATGATCCAGAATGTAAAAACTTCCAGCGATCAGGCGGCGGTTCAGGTAGAGAGAATCGTAGACAATTATATGGACGATATCAGCAGCTCGCTGAAGCTGATTGAAGGCTTCTTTCTGGAGGAGGATCCTGTCCGCGATGTGAATTTGAACCATATGGCGGATATTCGCTCTGATGTGACGGCTATCACCAGCTATGATCCGGAGACAGGGGAGTTGACAGGGGCCTGGACGGGACACAAGGTATTTAAGAAAGACGCCCTTGCCAATCTCTCTTTTAATAAAGAAGAGATGCCAGAGCTGGGGGAGATTGTCATATCAAGACCTCATGTGGAGAGCCTTCTGTTAAACGAGTATCCCTGGGTGGTGTCAATTTCCACCAGAATCAGGCAGGCAGACGGAACGGAACAGATCGTGGTACTGGATTCCAGATTTTCTCAGATTGCCAGCTACGTCGATACGGTTGGCGTCGGAAGCCACGGTTACTGTTTCATCATGGATCAGGACGGCACGATCATCTACCATCCCCAGCAGCAGCTGATCTTCGCCGGTCTGAAGGAGGAGAATACACAGAACATGACAGCCCACTCAGACGGAAGCTATGAAGAGAATAGTCTGATTTATACAATCCGCACCAGGAAAGGAAGCAGCTGGCGGATTGTGGCGGTCAGCTTTGTGGACGAACTGATTGAGGGCAGGCTGAAGGACTGTCTGATTCTTCTGGCAGGGCTGCTGCTGATTGTGCTGGCTGCGACGATTGTCAGCAGCGTCGTGCTGTCCAGGTATATTTCCAGACCGATTCACAGCCTGAACAAGGCAATGGGAGAGTTTGAGGCGAATGCGGAGGGCTTTTCCTATGAGCCGGTATATGGAAGCCTGGAGGTCACGTCCCTCTCCAACGCGTTCGGGCATCTGGTTATCAGAATCCAGGAGCTGATGAACCAGGTGAGAAATGAGGAGATTGTGCTGAGAAAGACAGAGCTTCGGGCTCTGCAGGCTCAGATTAACCCCCATTTCCTGTATAATACGCTGGATTCTATCGCATGGATGTGCGAGGAGGGAAGGACCAAGGACGCGGTGGAGATGGTAAACGCCCTGGCCAGACTGTTTCGGATCAGCATCAGCAAGGGACACGAGCTGATTCCGGTGGAGAAGGAGGTGGAGCACGCCAAGAGCTACCTCCAGATTCAGAAATTCCGCTACAAGAACCAGTTTCAGTACAGCTTTGATGTGCAGGAGAGCTGTCTTCACTATTACTGCAACAAGATTACACTTCAGCCTATTATTGAAAATGCGATTTATCATGGCCTGAACAGGATGATTGACGAAGGGTTTATTGAGATTAAAATTTTCGAGGACGGCGGCGATGTAGTATTTACTGTGGAGGACAATGGAGTCGGTATGACCAAGGAGCAGTGCGAGAGCATTCTCCACAAAGAAGTAAAGGGACAGACTGGCGGAATCGGTATTAAAAATGTAAATGACAGGGTGAAAATTTACTTTGGAGAACAGTACGGAATGAAGATAGAAAGTGAGCTGGATGAGGGAACGAAGGTTTCTATCCGCATGCCAAAGCTGGAGGAGGACTCATATGAAGCACGCTAGGAAAAGGAAAACCGTCTTTCTTCTCCTGCTTGCTGTGACCGCGGCTCTTTTGGGCGGAGCCGCCGCCATGCAGCGCCGCGGACAGGAGAGATACCAGGTTGCAATGATTGTAAAATCGACAGAATCAGCCTTTTTTAAATCTGTTTTTTCTGGAGCCGGTGCTGCTGCGACAGAATATAATATTGCCCTGACAATAGCAGGCGCCCAGTCAGAGGAGGATTATGAAGGCCAGAATGAGATAATACGGAATGCTGTGGAGAAAGGGGCAGATGCCCTGGTTATTTCAGCTGTAGACTATGAAAAGAATGCAGAGGCAGTAGACTGGGCTGCACAGAGGGGGATTCCTTCTGTAATTATTGACAGTGATGTGAACAGCAGCACGGTGAAAATTCGGATTGGCACGGACAACAAGGAAGCGGGGCGGATGGCAGCCAGGGCGGTTCTGGATGAGATGAAAGGAGAGCTGTGCATCGGCATTGTGAATTTTGACAAGCATACGGCCAATGGACAGGAGAGAGAACGTGGATTTAGGGAAGAGGCAGAAAAAGACAGCCGGGTTAAGGAGAGTGTGACGATTAACGTGGCTTCTACTACAGAGGAGGCCAGAGCAGCGGCCAGGGAGCTGATTCTGACTCATCCGGAGATCAATGTGATTGCTACGTTTAATGAGTGGACCAGTCTGGGGGTAGGCTGGGCTATCAGGGATCTGGAAAAAAAGGATGAGATATTTGTCGCTGCCTTTGACAGCAACGCTGTATCAGTTGGAATGCTGGAGACAGGTGAGGTAGATGCCCTGATTGTCCAGAACCCCTATGCCATGGGCTATTTGGGAGTGGAGAAGGCCTGGGAAATTCTGACAGGCCGCAAGGGAAAGGAAAAACAGATTGATACAGATACGACAACTGTAACAAGGGAAAATATGTTTCTGGAAGAATATCAGAAAATTTTATTCCTGTTCGACTGACAGGCTGCAAAGTGTTTGGCGAAGTATACAAGAAAAGGTGGGAAAATCAACAGGAGAATTGAAATTTGTACAAGTTTTGTTGATTATTCTATGTACTTTTGTTGAAAAAAACTCTATAATCACTTATGAAAGATATGTGGAATACACATACAAATAAAGTTTAATTACAAAATGGGAGGATGATGTAATTATGAAGAAAAGATTTCTTGCACTCACTATGGCGTCTTTAATGGCATTCAGCATGGTAGGATGCTCCGGCGGCAACAAAGAGGCTGCTGACACAACTGCAGCAAACGGCGAGACACAGGCAGCTGGTGAAGAGACAGCTAAAAAGTCTGATTTAAATGTAGGTGTATTCTACTACACATACAGCGATACATATATCACAAGCGTTCGTACAGCTCTTGACGCAGCTCTTACAGAGGCTGGTGTTAAGTTCCAGGACTTTGATGGAAACAGCAACCAGACAACACAGAATGAGCAGATCGATACAGCTATCGCTCAGGGTGTTAATCTCTTAGTTGTAAACATTGTTACATCCGGTTCTGTAGACGCTTCCCAGGCTATCGTAGATAAGGCTAAGGCAGCTGATATCCCGGTTATCTTCTTCAACCGTGCAGTTGAGACTGACGAGGATGAGGGCAAGGTACTTGGAAGCTATGAGAAGTGTGCATTCGTAGGAACAGATGCTCCTGAGGCTGGACATATGCAGGGACAGTTAATCGGTGAATACCTGGTTGAGAACTACGACACAGTTGACTTAAACGGCGACGGAAAGATCAGCTACGCTATGTTCATGGGACAGCTTGGAAACGTAGAGGCTATCTACCGTACACAGTTCGGCGTAGAGGATGCAAACAAGGTTCTTGAGGAGGCTGGAAAGCCGGCTCTGGAGTACTTCGACCCGTCCAATACTGACTGCTACCAGGTAGACCAGGATGGAAACTGGAGTGCTACAGCAGCTAACAACTACATGGTAACAAACCTGGCTCAGTACAATGAGGCTAACGGCAACATGATCGAGCTGGTTATCTGCAATAACGACGGTATGGCAGAGGGTGCTATCTCCGCTCTGAACGATAAGGGATACAACCTTGGAACAGCAGACAGCAAGACAATTCCGGTATTCGGCGTTGACGCTACAGATGCTGCTAAGCAGTACATTGCAGACGGCAAGATGACAGGTACTATCAAGCAGGATGCAGAGGGTATGGCAGACGGTATCGCTTACCTGGTAAACAACGTAGCAGAGGGTAAGGAAGTTATGGCTGATACAGACGACTTCAACAAGTCTGAGACAGTAACTAACAAGATTTACATTCCATACGCTACATACACAGGCGAGGAAGGTGCAGCAGCTGAGGAGACAGAAGCAGCTGAGGAAGCAGCAGAAGAGTCCACAGAGGCAGCTGAGGAGACAACAGCAGCTGAGACAGAGGCTGAGTAATTTGTAAATTTGAATAAAGTGAAAGCGGCTGTCGGCTGGCGGCAGCCGCTTTCCTTGTGCTTAAAATGTAAGCAGGGGAAGCATAGGGCAGTGAAGGCTGCTCCGGCAGGCTGCAAGGTCTGCAAAAAACGAAGTGATCGGAAAAAGGGGAAGAGAATCTGCAGATGATAATATGCTGCGGTGTTTCACCTGGATTGGTACGGAATTTGACCGGGCACATTCCAGGAAATGAAAGGAGGAAATGAGTTATGGGACAGGAAGTTTTACTCGAGATGAAAAACATCACTAAAGAGTTTCCTGGCGTTAAAGCTCTCAATCAAGTTTCTCTGACTGTCAAAAAAGGAACAGTACACGCTCTGATGGGTGAAAACGGAGCAGGTAAATCTACACTGATGAAATGCCTCTTCGGTATGTACAGCAAAGACGGCGGTCAGATTTTCCTGGAAGGAAAAGAAGTAAATTTCAAAAATTCCAAGGAGGCCCTGGAAAACGGTGTTGCCATGGTACACCAGGAGTTAAACCAGGCGTTAAAGAGAAATGTTATGGATAATATCTGGCTGGGACGTTATCCAAAAGTCGGCGGAGTCATGATCGATGAAAAGAAGATGTACGAAGACACAAAGGAAGTCTTCCAGGAGCTTGGCATTGATGTAGATCCGAGACGTATTATGAGTACCATGCCTGTTTCACAGAGACAGATGGCGGAGATTGCCAAGGCAGTTTCCTTTAATTCTAAGATCATTGTATTTGACGAGCCTACGTCTTCTCTTAATGAGCAGGAAGTAGAGCACTTATTCAAGATTATTAACATGCTCCGTGACAAGGGCTGCGGAATCATCTATATCTCCCATAAGATGGCAGAGATTCTGCGGATTGCCGATGAAGTTACGGTTATGCGTGACGGCACATGGATTGCCACAAAACCGGCGAAAGATCTGACGACAGAAGAGATTATTAAGCTGATGGTTGGACGTGAACTGAGCAATCAGTTCCCGCCAAAGACAAATAAGCCAGGAGAGGTTGCCCTGGAGGTAGAGGGACTGACAGCCCAGTACTCCCTTTTAAAGGATGTATCCTTTAAGGTGAGGAGAGGCGAAATCGTAGGTCTGGCAGGTCTGGATGGCAGCGGCCGTACAGAAACGCTGGAAAATATTTTCGGTATTGCAACGAGAAAGTCAGGAACCATTAAATTAGACGGAAAGCAGGTATTGAACCGAAATGCCAGAGAATCCATTAAGAATGGCTTTGCCATGCTGACAGAAGAGCGCCGCGCAACCGGTATCTTCGGAATTCTGAACATCAGGGAAAATACCGTTATATCAAGCCTTAAAAAGCATAGAAAGGGTATTGCCTTAAGTGAGAAGTCCATGCGGGCTGACACAGGCTGGTCCATTAAGGCAATGCGGACCAAAACGCCTACACAGGAGACGAAAATCAGAAGCCTTTCCGGCGGTAACCAGCAGAAGGTTATTCTGGGAAGATGGCTTTTAACAGAGCCTGAAGTTCTGCTTTTGGACGAGCCGACACGGGGCATCGATGTAGGTGCAAAGTATGAAATCTACCAGTTAATCATCGACCTTGCAAACAAGGGCAAGATTGTTATGATGGTATCCTCAGAGATGCCTGAACTTCTCGGTGTGTGCGACAGAATTCTTGTTATGTCCGGCGGACGTCTGGCAGGCGAGGTTGACGCAAAGAATACCACACAGGAAGAGATTATGACACTTGCTGCAAAATACGTGTAGAGGAGGTTTTGGTCAGATGAGAATGATTGAAAATTATAAAGCAAAAGTAGATAACTATAAGTCTCTTGACGCAAAGGATAAAAAGTTATTCTGGAAAGAAGCCGCAATTAATAATGCGCTTTATGTACTGTTACTTATCGCAATTATTTATACATTTATGCAGAACTCCAGGTTCCTGGCTCCTGCATCTATCGTAAATATTATCAGCCTTTCCGCGGCGAACCTTCCTATCGCCTGCGGTATTGCAGGATGTATTGTACTGACAGGTACAGACCTTTCTGCCGGACGAGTAGTAGGTTTGACAGCATGTATTTCTGCATCTCTGCTTCAGTCTTTAGATTATGCCACTAAGATGTTCCCAGGCATGCCGCCGCTTCCGATTCCGGTTGTTATTCTGGTAGTGCTTGCAGTGGGCGGCGTTGTTGGATATGTAAATGGTTTCTTCGTTGCTAAATTCCAGCTCCACCCATTCATCGTAACCCTGGCAACTCAGCTGATTGTTTATGGTCTGCTGTTAATGTACATCATGATCAACGGCAATAACGGACAGCCTCTGTCTGGTCTTGATGATTCCTTCAAGACCTTCGTTACAGGCAGCATCTTAAAGATTGGCGGCGTTGCGATTCCGAACTACGTATGGTACGGCATGATTGTAGTGGCCATCATGTGGTTCATCTGGAATAAGACTACATTTGGTAAAAACATGTTTGCAGTTGGTTCCAACCCGGAGGCAGCTAACGTATCTGGTGTAAACGTAATGAGAACCACAATTCTGGTACACACACTGGCAGGTATGATGTACGGTGTGACAGGCTTTATTGAGTCTGCACGTATCGGTTCCAATCAGGCTAATACAGGTCTGAACTACGAGTGTGACGCTATCGCAGCCTGCGTTATCGGCGGCGTATCCTTCGTAGGTGGTACTGGTAAGATCAGCGGCGTTGTTATGGGTGTATTCTTACTCAGAATCATCTTCGTTGCCCTGAACTTCCTCTCTATCAATATGAACATGCAGTATGTGATTAAGGGTCTTATTATCCTGGTTGCCTGCGCTATCGATATGAGAAAGTATCTGGTAAGAAAGTAATGAATCTGCGGGGAGTATAGGCTTCCGGCAGAAGGGGATTCACAGGAAGCAGAGATGCTTAGGGGAATCCCCTTTCTTTATTTTATAGGAAACTGCATTTGATGAATTCTTTTTTATAGGGCAGTATGGAGGAAAAAGAGATGGAAGAACAGGATAAAAAACAGCTGGAAACAGAAAGAGAAGAAGATAAGGAGCAGGAAAATCCCATGATCCGAAAAAGACTGTTCGGGCGGGGAATTTATGGAAGCAAGGATGTTCCCATACGCCTGCTGGACGGGCTGATTGCTTTTTTGATGATTGCAATTGTGGGAATGATTGCCTATTTTGCCTTTCATGGCGGCTATACCGTTACGTTCGATTCACAGGGAGGAACAGAGGTAAAATCCCAGAAGCTGAAGTATGGTGATACAGTGGCAGAGCCGGAAGATCCAGTCAGACAGGGGTATGAATTTGCCGGCTGGTACACAGAGAGCGGAGCGCTTGAGTGGTATTTTCCAGAAGCCTCAGTGGAAGGTGATATCACCCTGTATGCTCACTGGATTCCAGCCAAAATTACAGTAAAATTTGAACTGGATGGAGGCAACATAGGAGGAGAGGAAGAAGCTGCACCAGTGCAGGTTACTTTTGAAGATGCTTATGGAGAACTCCCTGTCCCTGAAAAGGAGGGATACCAGTTTGCCGGCTGGAGCTATAGCGGACAGATGATAGAAAGCAGTACGATTGTGACAACGAACGGGGAGCACGTGCTGACTGCTGTGTGGGAATAACGGGAATGAAAGATACAGGAATATCAGTTGACTTTTGCAGTTAAACTGTTTAAAATAGTATACTGTACAAGTAATTTTATATGTTTAAACCAGAAAAACTGTGACGGAGACAGTAAGGCTTTACGGAAAGGCAAAGCGAGGCAGGGAGGGTGAGAGCCTGCTGCGAGTAGGGAAGCACTGAATATCACTCCTGAGTTGCAGGCTGAACGGGATGCCTTTTCGTCATGGGCTTCCTTATTAAGCTGAGCCGGTGTCCGCCGTTAGAGGGAGCGCATATGAAGTATGCAGTAACAGGTGGTAAAACGAAGTGACTGACAGCCTTCGTCCTTTTACGGGACGGAGGCTTTTTACGCTTTCTGCATACACAAAAATTCACCAGACAGGAGGAAAAAAACATGTACGACAAGGTCTCTACTGACATGAATTTTGTGGAGAGAGAAAAAAAGACAGAGAAATTCTGGGCTGACAATCAGATTTTTGAGAAGAGTATTGAAAGCCGGAAACAGGGCCCGACCTATACTTTTTACGACGGTCCGCCTACCGCTAACGGAAAGCCACATATCGGCCACGTTTTAACACGCGTTATCAAGGATATGATTCCAAGATACCGCACAATGAAGGGATATATGGTTCCGAGAAAGGCCGGCTGGGATACCCACGGACTTCCAGTAGAGCTGGAAGTAGAGAAAATGCTGGGTCTGGACGGCAAAGAGCAGATCGAGCAGTACGGCCTGGATCCTTTTATCGGCCACTGCAAGGAGAGCGTGTGGAAATACAAGGGCATGTGGGAGGATTTCTCTGCCACTGTCGGTTTCTGGGCTGATATGGATCACCCATACGTTACCTACCACAATGACTTTATTGAGTCAGAATGGTGGGCTCTGAAGCAGATCTGGGAGAAGGGACTGCTCTACAAGGGCTTTAAGATTGTGCCTTACTGCCCGCGCTGCGGAACGCCGCTGTCCAGCCACGAGGTGGCTCAGGGCTACAAGGACGTAAAGGAGCGCTCTGCTATCGCCAAGTTCAAAGTAAAAGGCGAGGACGCTTATATTCTGGCATGGACCACAACTCCGTGGACACTGCCTTCCAACGTGGCTCTCTGTGTGCACCCGGATGAGACCTATGTGAAGGTTCAGATGAAAGAGGACGGCACGGTATATTACATGGCTGAGGCTCTCTGCAATACAGTTCTCGGAGAGGGAAGCTACGAGGTGAAGGAATCCTTCGTCGGAAAGGATTTAGAGTACAAGGAGTATGAGCCGTTATTTGACTGTGCAGGCGAGATTTGTGCAAAGCAGCGCAAGAAGGCATACTTTGTAGTATGCGATACCTACGTTACTCTGACAGACGGTACGGGAGTGGTTCACATTGCGCCTGCTTTCGGTGAGGATGACAGTAAGGTGGGAAGAAAGTATGATCTTCCGTTTGTACAGCTGGTAGACGCAAAGGGAGAGATGACGAAGGAGACTCCGTGGCCGGGTACCTTCTGCAAAAAGGCAGATCCGCTTGTTCTCAAGGATCTGGACGAGAGAGGCCTCTTATTCTCCGCTCCGAACTTTGAGCACAGCTATCCTCACTGCTGGAGATGCGATACTCCTCTGATCTACTATGCGAGAGAATCCTGGTTTATTAAGATGACAGCGGTAAAGGACGACCTGATCCGCAACAACAACACCATCAACTGGATTCCGGAGAGCATTGGAAAGGGACGTTTCGGCGACTGGCTGGAGAACGTACAGGACTGGGGCGTTTCCAGAAACCGCTACTGGGGAACTCCTCTCAATATCTGGGAGTGCGAGTGCGGCTGCCAGCATTCCATCGGAAGCATCGAGGAGTTAAAGAGCATGTCTGACAACTGCCCGGAGGATATCGAGCTGCACCGTCCATTTATCGACGCAGTGACTATCAAGTGTCCGAAGTGCGGCAGGGAGATGCACCGTGTTCCGGAGGTAATCGACTGCTGGTTCGACTCAGGTTCCATGCCGTTTGCACAGCATCACTATCCATTTGAGAATCAGGATCTGTTTGAGCAGCAGTTCCCGGCAGACTTTATCTCCGAGGCTGTGGATCAGACGAGAGGATGGTTCTACTCCCTCCTGGCAATTTCAACTCTGCTCTTTAACAAGGCTCCGTATAAGAACGTTATCGTGCTGGGCCATGTGCAGGATGAGAACGGCCAGAAGATGAGCAAGTCCAAGGGAAATGCAGTAGATCCGTTTGAGGCTCTCTCTACCTACGGCGCAGACGCCATCCGCTGGTATTTCTACATCAACAGCGCTCCATGGCTTCCGAACCGTTTCCACGGCAAGGCTGTTATGGAGGGACAGAGAAAGTTCATGGGAACTCTCTGGAATACCTATGCGTTCTTCGTACTCTATGCAAACATTGACCAGTTCGACGCAACGAAATACAGCTTAGAGTATGACAAACTGCCGGTTATGGATAAATGGCTGCTGTCCAAGTTAAATACTCTGGTAAAAGAGGTGGACGACAATCTTGGAAACTACAGGATTCCAGAGGCTGCAAGAGCTCTTCAGGACTTTGTGGACGACATGAGCAACTGGTATGTAAGAAGAAGCCGCGAGCGTTTCTGGGCTAAGGGCATGGAGCAGGATAAGATCAATGCGTACATGACGCTTTACACAGCTCTTGTGACAGTTTCCAAGACGGCTGCTCCGATGATTCCGTTCATGTGCGAGGACATCTACCAGAACCTGGTGAGAAATATTGATAAGACAGCTCCAGAGAGCGTTCATCTGTGCAGCTTCCCGGAGGTTCAGGAAAGCTTTATCGACAAGGAACTGGAAGCGTACATGGACGAGGTCTTAAAGGTGGTAGTATTCGGCCGCGCTGCCAGAAATACAGCGAATATCAAGAACCGCCAGCCAATTGGAAAGATGTTCGTGAAGGCAGAGAGAAGTCTTCCAGAGTTCTACCAGGAGATCATCGAGGACGAGTTAAATGTAAAGAGCGTGGAATTTACAGACGATGTGAGAGCCTTTACTTCCTATACCTTTAAGCCGCAGTTGCGCACCGTAGGACCGAAGTACGGAAAGCAGCTGGGAAATATTAAGAAAGCCCTGTCTGAGATTGACGGAAACTCCGCTATGGATACTTTAAAGGAGAAGGGAGCCTTAACCTTTGACTTTAACGGCGAGGAGGTCGTTCTCACAGAGGAGGATCTTCTGATTGACGCGGCTCAGGTAGAGGGTTACGTCTCTGAGGGAGACAATACAGTGATGGTTGTCCTGGATACGAACCTGACTCCGAAACTCCTGGAGGAAGGCTTTGTGAGAGAGCTGATCAGCAAGATCCAGACCATGAGAAAGGAAGCCGGCTTCGAGGTGATGAACCACATTCGTGTGTTTGCAGAGGGAAATGAGAAGATTTCCGCTATCTTTGCAGCCCACGGCGAGGAGATCAGGAGCGAGGTTCTGGCAGACGAGATTGTGACTGGCCAGACAGGCGGATACTCCAAGGAGTGGAGCATTAACGGGGAAAAGGTAGTGCTCGGCGTTGAAAAAACAGCGTAGCGAAAGCGGAAGGAAGCTGACGGGCGGGGCGAACAGTCCCGCCCTGGCCGAAAAGCGAAAAACGCTTGTTAGGAGGATGGAGAATGCAGACCTTTGATAAGGAAACATTGAAAGAAAGCATTATCGACAATATGAAGAACCTGTACCGGAAAACCATTGACGAGGCCACGCCTCAGCAGGTTTACCAGGCAGTTGCCTATGCGGTGAAGGACGTAATTATTGACCAGTGGATTGCAACGCATAAGGCCTACGACGAAAACGACGCGAAAATCGTATACTATCTGTCCATGGAATTTCTGATGGGACGGGCGCTGGGAAACAATATGATCAATATTGGAGCGCAGAAGGAGATCAGGGAGGTTCTGGCAGAGCTGGGCTTTGACTTAAATACCATCGAGGATCAGGAGCCGGATCCAGCTCTTGGAAACGGAGGCCTGGGAAGACTGGCCGCCTGCTTTTTAGACTCTCTGGCTACCCTGGGCTATCCGGCATATGGCTGCGGAATCCGCTACCACTATGGTATGTTCAAGCAGAAGATCGAGAACGGCTATCAGATCGAGGTTCCGGACGAGTGGCTGAAAAACGGTTATCCCTTTGAGCTGCGCCGGGCAGAGTACGCTACAGAGGTAAAGTTCGGCGGCTATGTAAAGACCGTCTGGGAGAATGGAAGAAACAAATTCATTCAGGAGGGATACCGCTCCGTTATGGCGATTCCCTATGATATGCCGATTGTCGGCTATGGCAACAACATGGTTAATACTCTCCGCATCTGGGACGCGCAGCCGTTAAACTCCTTCAGCCTCCAGGCTTTTGACAAGGGAGACTATCAGAAAGCAGTGGAGGAGGAGAATCTGGCCAAGAACCTGGTGGAGGTTCTCTATCCGAACGATAACCATTATTCCGGCAAGGAACTCCGCTTAAAACAGCAGTATTTCTTTATCTCTGCCAGCGTACAGCGGGCTGTGGCCAAATATAAGGAGACACACAGCGATATCCATAAGCTGCCGGAGAAGGTGATTTTCCAGTTAAACGATACCCATCCTACGGTGGCTATCGCAGAGCTTATGAGAATTCTCCTGGATGTGGAAGGCTTAGAGTGGGATGAGGCGTGGGATATCACAACCAAGTGCTGCGCTTACACGAACCATACCATCATGTCCGAGGCCCTGGAGAAATGGCCCATTGAGCTGTTTTCACGTCTTCTTCCCCGCATCTACCAGATCGTGGAGGAGATTAACCGCCGCTTCTTAATCGAGGTGGAGAGACGTTATCCCGGCAATTACGAGAAGGTAAAGAAGATGGCTATCATCTTTGACGGCCAGGTAAAGATGGCCCATCTGGCGATTGTGGCCGGCTTCTCCGTCAACGGCGTGGCAAGACTCCACACAGAGATCTTAAAAAATCAGGAGCTGCGGGATTTCTACGAGATGATGCCGGAGAAGTTCAACAACAAAACAAACGGCATTACCCAGAGACGTTTCCTGCTTCACGGAAATCCGGAGCTGGCCGCCTGGGTGACAGATAAGATTGGAAGCGAGTGGATCACAGACCTGTCTAAGATTGGAAAACTGAAAATCTACGCGGACGATAAGAAATGCCAGCAGGAGTTTATGAACATCAAGTATCATAATAAGCTGCGCCTGGCAAAGTATATCAAGGAGCACAATGGAATCGACGTGGATCCGCGATCCATCTTCGACGTCCAGGTGAAAAGGCTTCACGAGTACAAGAGACAGCTGTTAAATATCCTTCATATTATGTATCTGTACAACCAGCTGAAGGACAATCCGAACATGGAGATGGTTCCGAGAACCTTTATCTTCGGAGCCAAGGCGGCGGCAGGCTATCAGATTGCCAAGAAGACCATCAAGCTGATTAACTCTGTTGCCAATGTGATCAACAACGACCGCTCCATCAATGGAAAAATCAAGGTTGTGTTTATCGAGGATTACCGCGTCTCCAACGCAGAGCTGATTTTTGCCGCGGCTGACGTCAGCGAGCAGATTTCTACTGCCAGCAAGGAGGCCTCCGGCACAGGAAATATGAAATTCATGTTAAACGGCGCGCTGACGCTGGGCACCATGGACGGAGCCAATGTGGAGATCGTGGAGGAGGTAGGACAGGAGAACGCCTTTATCTTCGGACTTTCCTCTGACGAGGTAATCAACTACGAGAACAACGGCGGCTACAATCCAGTGGAGATTTTCAACACGGATCAGGAGATCCGAAGAGTGCTGATGCAGTTAATCAACGGCTATTTTGCTCCGGAGAATCCAGAGTTGTTCAGAGATATCTATAACTCTCTCTTAAACACGAAAAACAGCTCAAAGGCCGACACATACTTTATTCTGAAGGATTTCCGCTCCTATGCAGAGGCTCAGAAGAGAGTGGAGGAGGCCTACAAGAACGAGGGCTGGTGGGCAAGAGCGGCTCTCTTAAATACAGCCAGCGCAGGCAAATTCTCCTCTGACAGAACCATTGAGGAGTATGTAAAGGATATCTGGCATCTGGAAAAGATCCAGGTAGAAATGTAGAAGATGTTTTAACAATATAAAAAGAAGGAACTGTTTTACTTTAATGAAAAAGCAGAATAGTTCCTTTTTTGTTTCAAGAATAAAGCCTTTTCTGCAGTCATAAATTCTGAAGCCTTCACATAGACTGTTAGAGGCATAAATGGCAATGAATCAATAAAGGAGTGATGTCTCATGAAGCGGACGGCGGCCCTGTGTATAAGTCTTTTATTATTTCCCTATCTGTTTACCTTGGCATGGACAGGCAGGGCGGAGGGAATGATTCAAATGGAAAGCAGCGCCGCAGAGCAGAGGATGGTAATCCTGGATCGGGGAGGAAACGCCTATCCGGTTCCTGTGGAAGATTACATTATAGGAATGGCGGCTATGCAGATTCCGGCTGATTATGAGAAGGAAACGATAAAGGCTCAGATGATCATTGCCAGGACGTATCTTTACAGCCTGATGGGGGAGGAGAGCTCCATTCCGGAGTCTGCCATTGACGCGGATATTATGACAGAGAAGGAAATGCGAAAGGCATGGGGGAAAGAAAGCTTTCTGGACTGCTGCCAGACCTTTGCCGATGCGGCCAGGGAGACGCGGGGAACCGTCGCCGCCTTTGAGGGAACAGCGATTGCCCCGCTGTTTCACAGAATCAGTGCGGGGAAAACCAGAAAGGGGGACGCCCTGCATCCTTACCTGGCTTCTGCTGACTGCGGAAAGGATGTGGAGGCAGAGGGGTATTTGACGTCTGTGATCTTTACGCCGGAGGAATTCTGCCGGCGTCTGAACGAGATGGATCATTCGCTGCAGCTTACGCCCAAGGAAGCCTATCAAAGCCTTCAGATTGTGGAACGGGATGAATCGGGATATGTGATCCAGATGAAGGTGGGAGAACGAATTTACACAGGAGAGGAAATTCAGTATGCGCTGGGGCTGAAATCAGCGGCATTTTCCTTTGAGGAGATGGGGGAAAATATCCGCTGTCTTGTCCGCGGAGAAGGACACGGCTATGGCTTTGATCAATGGGGGGCCAATGAAAAGGCAAAAGAGGGGGCTGCGGCGGAGGAACTGCTGAAATATTATTATAAAAATATTGAACTGATTTCTGAATAAGCTGCCTCGGTTTGGTAAGAATATTACCGAGGTGATAAGCGTGAAAGAGAAAATGAACCAGTTGTTCAAGGATAAAATTCTCCTTGGAATGATGGTGCTAGGCCTGCTGACTATAGTTGCCGCAGCAGGCGCAGTCAGATTCAGACAGGGAAACGACAGGGTGGAGGAAAATCCATATCTGGAGGTTCCGGAGACAGGCGGATATATCGTAGAACAGAATCCGCATACAGAGGAGAAAACAGGAAAACAGGATGCAGAAGAGCAGAAAGAGGACATTAAGGTGGCGGGAAGCTCCGACGCCGAGTACTCCAGGGAGGACCGCCCCGATCCGAAGGATTTGGAGGGAGATGGGAAGGAAGACAGAGAAGCCGCGTCCAGGACAGGAGCGAAAGCTCTGGCTCTCGATTTCAAGGAGGCAGATAAGCTGGCCTGGCCTGTAACAGGAAATATTCTCCTGGATTACAGCATGGACGCGACCATCTATTTTCCCACGCTGGATCAGTATAAATGCAATCCGGCGCTTATTATTCAGAGCGACGTAAGCAGTCCTGTCCAGGCCCCGGCCAACGCAAGAGTCACGGAATGCGGGGCCAACGAGGAGATAGGCAATTACGTGGTCATGGATCTGGGAAATGAGTACACAGCCGTCTGCGGACAGCTGAAGGATGTAAAAGCCCTGGAAGGAGAGTACCTCTGCAAAGGAGATATTATCGGCTATGTGGCTGAGCCTACGAAATATTATGCCACAGAGGGAAACAACGTATTCTTTGAGTTAAAGCAGGGAGGGCAGCCTGTAGACGCCCTGGACTACCTGGAATAGCAGAGGAAGAATAAAAGGAGAGGCTTTCAGAGGATTTTCTGATGGAGCAGAGGGAGAAGGTTTCAGCGCCTTAGATGGAGCGCAAAACTTCTCCCTCTCTCTTGTTTTATCCTTTTTTTACTATCCTTTTCTTACGGCGTTATCGTAAAACCGGAAATAATCCGGACGGTGGCGGGACTGGGTGTACTCAAACAGAACGCCGCTGCTGTTGAAGGTCTGGCTGCTGACCACAGCGACGCAGTTGTAATCTAAAGCGTTCATTTTCAGATATTTCTCGTCAATTTCCGTCATTTTTTCTACCGTCATCACGCGTTTGCTGTTTACAATCGTCATGCGCAGCGTTTCTTCCAGATATTGATAAATCGATTGCTCCGCGATTTCCCTGGTCAGGCCGGGGGCCGCCTCTTTCAGAAAATAGTTGTGGTTGAGAATCAGCGGAATACCGTCTAAATAGTGGAGCCGCTGGATGTAGTAAACGTCAGACCCCGCTGGAAATCCCATAGCGCGGGACTGTTTTTCATTCACAGTCAATTCAGTAAAAAGGAGAACCTCTGTGAGCGGTGTATGGCTGTTGCGCGCCGCAGATTCCCGGAAGCTCTCGATTTCACCAATGGTAAAGGAGGTCTGTTCCGCCGGCTGGTAGATGTTGCGCACGCCCTTGCCCTGCATGGTCTGTACATAGCCGTCAGTGACCAGAAGGCCCACAGCGCGGCGGAGCGTGTTGCGGGAGCAGCCGTAGATCTGCACCAGAGTATGTTCCGGAGGCAGAAACTCCTGGTAGGCAAAGGTGTTCGTCTCAATTTTCTCTTTCAAGTCCCTGTAAATATTTTCATATCTTGCTTTTGGCATACGGTTACCTCCATTACAGCTTATTATAGGAAGCCGCCGGGAGAAAGTCAACCGCTTGTTTAAACAAATATCAGGAAGAAGGGTTGACATGTTCAAACAAGTATGCTATAACAAAAACAAAAGAACATGTTCAAACAAGTTTTGTTACTGTGGAGGAATAAGAGATGGGAAAATATGCAGAGGACGCCCGCCAGCTGCTGCGCCTGGTGGGAGGAAAGGAGAACATCGCGGCAGTTTCACATTGTATGACGAGAATGCGTTTTGCGCTGGCAGATCCGGAGAAAGCCGATGTGAAAGCCATAGAGGCGCTGAAATCGGTCAAAGGAAGCTTTACGCAGTCTGGACAGTTTCAGGTGATTATCGGAAACACGGTCGCTGACTTTTACAACGAATTTGTCAAAACGGCTGGGATTGAGGGGGTATCCAAAGACGCGGTCAAGAACGCGGCAAAGAAGAACCAGAATCTCCTGCAGAGATTCATTGCAGCGATGGCGGAGATTTTCGCGCCGCTGCTCCCGGCTATCATTACAGGCGGCCTGATTCTGGGCTTCCGCAATTGTATCGACAGCCTGTATCTCTTTGAGAACGGGACAAAGACGCTCTGTGATTTAAGCCAGTTCTGGGCAGGGATTGACAGCTTTCTCTGGCTGATAGGGGAGGCCATTTTCCACATGCTCCCCGTAGGCATCTGCTGGTCTGTGACAAAGAAGATGGGAACGACTCAGATGCTTGGCATTGTGCTGGGACTGACGCTGGTATCAGGACAGCTTTTAAACGCCTATGCAGTAGCCGGAACGGCGGCGGCCGATATTCCTAAATGGAATTTCGGAGCTTTTCAGATTAACATGATCGGTTATCAGGGGCAGGTGCTTCCTGCAATTTTAGCGGCGTTTACTCTGGTTTATCTGGAAAAATTTTTCAGGAAAATTACGCCTCAGGTGGTTTCCATGATCGTCGTTCCGTTTTTCAGCCTGCTTTTATCTGTTATGGCCGCTCACTTTGTGCTGGGCTCCATTGGCTGGAAGGTTGGCGAGGCCGTTTCCACCCTCGTATTTTCCGGAATTACAGGAAGCTTTAAGATTGTATTTGCCGCTGTGTTCGGCGTTTCCTACGCGCCTCTTGTGATTACGGGGCTTCATCATATGTCCAACGCCATCGACCTGCAGCTGATTGCAGATTACGGCGGAACCATGCTGTGGCCTGCGTGGCCATGGGAGTGACTGCAAACGCCATCGGCGTAGGAGGCATTCCAGGGATTCTGTCCATTCAGCCGCCCTATATGGCGTCCTTTGCAGTCTGCATGGCAATTGCAGCGGCAGCGCCCTTCCTTCTGACGGTGGCTGCAGGAAAAAGAACGATGGGGAAACCGCAGGCGGAGCAGAAGGAGGAAAGTGCAGAGGTTTCCGGAGAAGAAAACGCGCCTGCAAAAGCGGAAAGCTCCAGGCCGGATCCAGAGGAAACAGAAGAGAAAAAGGGCATCTTCACTGCATTTTTATCTGGGAAAGCGATTTCCTTAGAAGAAGTGGGAGACGGAGTGTTCTCATCAGGAATGATGGGAGAAGGCATGGCGATTCTTCCGGATAGCGATATTTTGTGCTCCCCTGTAGACGTGGAGATTGCCGTGTTAATGCAGGATTCCCGCCATGCCTGCGGCCTGCGCCTTTCAAACGGCATGGAACTTGTGCTTCACATTGGTATCGACACCGTCAGCATGAACGGAGACGGTTTCGAATATCTGGTAAAAGAAGGGCAGAAGGTCGGCGCAGGAACTCCGCTGATCAAATTTGACAGAGCGAAGATTAAGGCTGCCGGCCATCCTGACGTGACGATCTGCGTAATTCCTAATAAGGGAAGCGCGGCAGAAATCCAGTTCCATACAGGAATGGATGTAAAGGCGAATGAGACAGTTGTGGCAGAATTCCGGTAAATGATGAAAAAATGGAACATAACAAAAAAGATAAAAGGATAAGAGAAGGACAGGAGACAGACATGGCAGATTACAGAAAGATCAATCAGACTTTGGAACCATGGAGGATTTAGAACTCTTAATTAAAGAAAGCCAGAAGCGCGGTATGGGGCTTATGCTTGATATGGTGTTTAACCATACTTCCACAGAACACGAATGGTTTCAGAAGGCCCTGGCAGGAGATAAGAAATATCAGAATTACTATCTGTTCAGGGACGGAAGCGAGGATTAGCCGCCTACGAACTGGCAGTCGAAATTCGGCGGCTCTGCATGGGAGTATGTGCCTCATCTGAAACAATGGTATCTCCATTTATATGATGTGACGCAGGCTGATTTAAACTGGGATAATCCTGAGGTGCGCGAAGAGCTGAAGGAAATCCTGCGGTTCTGGAAGGAAAAGGGGATCCGGTCCTTTCGATTTGACGTGATCAATCTGGTTCCCAAGCCGGAGCGGCTGGAAGATGATTCAGAGGGAGACGGCCGCAGATTTTATACAGACGGCCCCCATATCCACGAATACCTGAAAGAGCTGGTGTGCAGCGCAGGAATAGAAGATTTTGTGACAGTGGGAGAAATGTCTTCCACTTCCCTTGAGCACTGTATCAGATATTCCTCCCCGAAGGAAAAGGAGCTGTCCATGTGCTTTAACTTTCATCATTTGAAGGTAGATTACAAGGACGGAGACAAGTGGACGCTGGCTGTTCCTGATTATAAAAAGCTGAAGGAGCTGTTTATGCAGTGGCAGCTGGGTATGCAGGCAGGAGGCGGCTGGAATGCCCTCTTCTGGTGCAATCACGATCAGCCCCACATTGTAAGCCGGATGGGAGACGAAGGGGACTATTGGAAGGAGTCGGCCAAGATGCTGGCAGGCATGATCCACTTGATGAGGGGAACCCCTTACATTTACCATGGAGAGGAGATTGGAATGCTGAATGCCCACTATTCTTCTATTGGCCAGTACCGGGATGTGGAGAGCCTGAATTACTATCAGATCCTGCTGGGGAAGGGCAGGACGGAGGAGGAAGCGCTCCGGATTCTGGCGGCCCGTTCCAGGGATAACGGAAGAACTCCTATGCAGTGGAACAGCGGGACATATGGAGGGTTTTCAGAGGCAGAGCCGTGGCTTTCCCTGTCCGGCGCATTCAGGGAGGAGATTACGGCAGAGTTTCAGAAAGAGGATCCCGATTCCATTCTGTCCTTCTATAAAATGCTCATTTCTCTGAGAAAGAAACGTTCGGTAATTGCAGAGGGAACCATTTCCTTCCTGGAGACGGGAAACGACATGACGCTTGCTTACGAAAGAGAGCTGGGATCAGATAAAATAGCTGTGTTCTGCAATCTGGGAAAGGAAGAGCAGACCGTGCTCATTGGAAAAGAGTGGATAGACGGAAAACTGCTGCTTGAAAATTACAGGGAGCGGCAGAAGGCTCCGGAATCGGAAGTTTTTGTGATGAAACCATACGAATTGACAGTTCTTGAAAAATAATAACGGGAAAAATTCTCTCCTTCTTTTGTTTTACAGTTGACATCTTACCTGGAAAAAGTTAAGATCATAGGAGGATAAAAGAAGGGACGTGAACGACAGGATGAACCAGGAAGTTCTTAAGAAAAATTTTGAAAGGCACGAATTTGAGACCTCCTTTTTCGAGACCAGGGAACAGGCGGTAAATTATCTTCAGGCTCAGATCAAAGGGCGGAAGGTGGCCTTCGGCGGTTCTGTCACCCTGCAGGAGATGGGCCTTTTCGACGCTCTTTCAAAGGAAAACGAGGTGATCTGGCACTGGAATGAGCCGGGAGCACAGACGCTTGCCAGGGCCAGAGAGGCGCAGATCTACATAACCAGCGCCAACGGCGTGTCAGAGACAGGAGAGCTGGTGAATATTGACGGGACGGGAAACCGTGTTGCCCAGACTCTGTACGGGCCTGAAAAGGTTTACTTTGTGGTGGGGAAGAATAAGATAGAGAAGGACTTGAGTTCCGCCCTGTCCAGGGCCAGAAATGTGGCCGCCCCGCTGAACGCCAAAAGGCTTAAGACCGATACTCCCTGTAGCAAAACGGGAGAGAAGTGCTTTGACTGCGGCAGCGAAGCCCGCATCTGCCGCGCCACAGTTATTTTAGAGCGCCCGACCCGCGGCATGAAAGCGGAGATTGTATTTGTGAATGAGGCTCTGGGATACTAGCGCATATTTTGATGCAGGAAGCGTCCTGCAGAACTGGAAGAAGGAGAGAATTACAGAATGAATATTTTATTTTTCTTAACGCCTAAAAGCGATGTGGCTTTAATCTATGAGGACGATACTCTGGATGAGGCTCTCGAGAAGATGGAGAGCTATAAGTATGCGGCCATGCCGATTATCAGCCGCCAGGGACGGTATGTGGGAACCATTACAGAGGGAGATTTGCTTTGGGGCATTAAGAATAAGTATGACTTTACATTTAAGGGGCTGGATCGGGTCCAGGTGACAGAGGTTCCCAGAAGACTTGACAATCAGCCGGTGTTTGCAGATTCCGACATGGAGGATCTGCTGGATAAAGCCATGAACCAGAACTTTGTTCCTGTATTAGACGATCAGAAAAACTTTATCGGAATCGTTACGAGAAAGGATATTATAAAATACCTGAGCAGCCAGCTTAAGAAAAAAGAAAAAGAGGCAAAGGCCTGATAAAGAGAAGAGGAGCAGTTTTCCTGCGGCTTTAAGCGGAGCCGGGAAAGCTGCTCCTCTATTTGCTTTATGCGCTTCTAAAATCTCTTCCATGTATCTTTTACGAAGAGCAGAAGAAGCGGGAACAGTTCAAGTCTTCCTGCCAGCATATCAAAAATCAGCACACATTTGGCAGGATCAGAAAACAGGCCGAAGTTTTGGGACGGTCCCACTAATTCCAGGCCTGGGCCGATATTGTTCAGCGTAGCGGCCACAGCAGTAAAGTTTGTGATTAAATCATGGTTGTCAAAGCCTACCAGCAGGATAGAAAAGGCGAAGACAAGCACATAGGCAGTCATAAATACATTGATGGATCGGACTACCTCATGTTCCACAACCTTTCCATCCATGGATATCTTGCGTACTCCCTTGGGATGAAGAAACAGGTGGAGCTCTTTATTGACCGTTTTCAGAAGGATCACGAAGCGGGATACCTTAATTCCGCCTCCCGTACTTCCGGCGCAGGCGCCTACAAACATCAGCATGACGAGAATCGTCCGGGAAACCTGGGGCCAGGTGTTAAAATCTGTGGTGGCAAAGCCGGTAGTAGTAATGATAGAACCTACCTGGAAGGCCGCCTGCTGAAACGCCTCCATGATGGACGGATACAGCCCCCGGATATTAAAGGTAATGATGGAGATGGTAATGGCAATAATAGCCAGGTAGCAGCGCACCTCCTCATTTTTCATGGCCTTTTTCGGTTTCCGCATCAGAAGCAGAAAGTAAAAATTAAAGTTGATTCCAAACAGAATCATAAATACAGTTACTACATTCTGCAGATAGGGCGAATAGCTGGCCATACTGTCATTTTTAATGCCAAAGCCGCCGGTTCCCGCCGTTCCAAAGGTAGTAGTCAGCGCATCAAAGAGCGGCATATTTCCAGCCAGCAGGAGCAAAACCTCCAGGATTGTCATAGCCACATAAATGGAGTATAAAATTTTAGCGGTAGACTGGATTTTCGGAACCAGCTTTTCCACAGACGGTCCTGGACTTTCCGCCTTCATCAGATTCATATGGTAGCCGCCTGTCAGGGGCAGAAGGCTTAAAATAAAGACAAGAACGCCCATGCCTCCGATCCAGTGCGTAAAGCTTCTCCAAAATAAAATACAGCGGGGCAGAGCTTCCACATCGCTTAAAATGCTGGCTCCTGTTGTGGTAAACCCGGAAACCGTTTCAAACAGAGCGTCCACCGGATTTGTGATGGATCCGCTGAACAGGAAAGGGAGAGAGCCCATAACGCTCAGCACAATCCAGCTGAGAGAAACAGAAACAAACCCCTCTTTTGTGTAAAAAACCATGTTTTTGGGCTTTCTCACTGTCAGGGGAACGCCGAACAGAAAGCAGAGCGCCATAGCTGCGGCAAAGGAAAAACCGGCAGTTTCCTGATAGATGACAGCCGTTAGGCAGGGAAGCAGCATCAGGAAGCCTTCACAATTCAAAATCCACCCGATTACATAGGCGATCATTGCATAATTCACAGCTCTACCTCCCTAGTGTTCCAGAATATCCAGGATATTCTGCTGTCCCCGCTCCAGCGTGACTACAATGACAGAATCGCCTACCTGAATGGAATCGTGGCCTCTTGGAATCAGCACCTGTTCCCCCCTGCGGATGCAGCAGATCAGGTGGCCGGGCCGTATTTTAAGCTCGGAAAGGGGGATATCAGTCACTGGGCAGGTATCCAAAATAGAAAATTCCAGAGCTTCCACCCGGTTGTCCAGCAGGCGGTACAGGGTTTCAATCGTATTGACGGCAGAATGGCGCATACTGCGGACATGCTGGATAATGTAGTCTGTTGTCAAATATTTAGGATAGATGACGCTGCCGATGTCCAGACCTTCAATGATATCGTCAAAGGCCAGACGATTGACCTTGGAAATAAGCTTTGCTTTTGAATTTTTTTTGGCAAAGAGAGCCAGAAGAATATTTTCTTCATCCAGATTCGTCAGGGTGACGAATGCCTCCGCCCGTCCAAGCCCTTCTTCCATCAGAAGATGGCGGTCCGTGCCGTCTCCATGGATAATGGTCGCTCCCGGCAGCAGGCTGCTGAGGGCCTCGCAGCGCTCCAGGCTGTTTTCCACAATCCTTACCCGGACGCCGTTTTTGAGAAGCTGTTTAGCCAGGTAATAGCCGATCGTTCCGCCTCCGACAATCATTACAGATTGTATTGGCTTGACAGGAAGGGAAAAATGCTTAAAAAAGCGGTGTACCTGCTCTTTTGAGGCTACAAATGAAATAGCGTCATCTTTGCGCAGGATGAAATTTCCATCGGGAATATAAACCGTATCATTCCGCTCCACAGCGCACACGAGAACGTCGCTGCCGGATCGAGAGGGGAGTTCCATAACCGGAACGCCGTCAAGGGGAACCTGGCTGTCTACCTTCAGCTTTACGAGATAAATTCTGCCGTTTGCAAATGTGTCGATTTTGCTGGCGGCAGGGAAGCGCAGCAGCTTTTCAATTTCCCGGGCAGTAGTCAGCTCCGGATTAATGATCATAGAAACACCCATTTGGGCTTTAATAAAATCAATCTCCTGGCTGTACATGGGATTTCTGACTCTGGCGACAGTCTGGCAGTGTCCAGCCTTTCTGGCAATCAGACAGCAGAGCAGATTCAGTTCATCGGAACCGGTGACAGAAATAAGAATGTCAGCCTGCGCAATCCCAGCTTCCAAAAGAGTTGTGATGCCTGCTCCATTTCCGCTGATTCCCATTACGTCTAAATCCTCTGTAATAGTCTGAATCTTTTTGGGATTCGTGTCAATAACAGTGATGTTATGGTTTTCAGAAACCAGCTGCTCTGTCAGGGCGTGCCCAACCTTTCCGCAGCCAATAATAATAATTTTCATAAAACAGTTACTCCATTCCGACAGTTTAGCTTCTGTACTTTAATATCCACAGGGCGCCTGAAATGACTGATTTGCCAGACAGAGCGCTCCTGAGACGGATCTTATGGCTATTATAGCAAAAGGGCAGGACAAAATAAAGATAAGATAACGATAAAATTAAGATAGAATAAAAATAAAAGAGATAAGATTAACAAAAAGTAAAGAAAAGACGGAAAACAATAGGGTCATAACAAGAAAAAGAGCGGTAAAAGAGGAGGAGCCGGACAGATATCTGCCCGGCTTATTATGAAAAAAATATTACTGTCTCTCTCGAGAAGTATTTGGTTTCTATGGTTATTAGTATAGACAGAGTTTGTGTACCGAATTTGGAGAAATTGTAAACAATATTTGAACAGAACGTAAGTAATTTATGAATAGGATTGGGCTCACAGAGACGGCGGAAGCCGCCGCAGGATAGATTCCTGCAGCGGTTCTGCCTGGCGGCTGAAAGGATGCCGGAGGACTCGGCCGCCTGGACAAAGGGCTATGAGCTGCATCCGCATCCGGTGGAGGAGCCGTTTCCATTCAGAGGCATAATGCAGTTTGCAATTCCGGCTTCATAGCCGTTCTGATAGCCAGCCTGGCAGCCGGCGGCATAGCCGTCGTTGTAACCGTTTCGATAGCTGGCGTTTCCAGAGGAGCAGCAGGAGTTAGATGCAGTATTTCCACAGCAGGAACCAGAGGCATTGGCATCGTCATAGCAGGTTGTGTAGCACCGGCAGCATCTTCTCTGACATCCACAGTTATTATATCTTCTAAAACAACACATATAAAAATCTCCTTGATTAATTATTATTTATAATATATGGTATGTACATCGGGACAATAGGTTCCGAAAAATGCGGAGATTTTACAGGAGGAATTATGTTTCAAACAGATGCCATTGTTCAATTGGAGAATGGAACCTGGTCGTGCAGAACCCAGTGCTGCAGTGTCCATACGGCAGAAGAAGCCAGGTCAGGATTTATTGGGCCTGTCCGTCAGATCAGCATGTTTGCGGACCTGTATCGTGAGGGAAAGGAAATTGTACTGGAGGGACCAGACAGAGAGACAGTAGAAAAGCTGGCGGATATTCTGAATCATTCGGCAGAAGAGCTGCTGGAAAAATAAAAGAAGAGTGAAGAAAGAGGGAGAGAAGCCCTGAAGAAAAAGAAAGTTTTTCTGAATTCAGCCAGAAAAGCTTTCTTTTTCGTACTCGTTACAGCTGCAAACGAGAGATTTCAGGGATTTTTATAAGGCGGGAGCGATCCGGCTATTTCACACGATCAAATTCAGGATTAAAGGCATAAAAATTTTTCCTGTCCAGATGATCCTGCAGATTTCTTAAGGCTTCGCCGAATCTTTGGTAGTGGACGATTTCGCGTTCCCGTAAGTATCGAATCGGATCGCAGACGTCAGGGTCCTTTACAACACGGAGGATGTTGTCATAGGTAGAGCGTGCTTTCTGTTCCGCAGCAAGATCCTCCGTTAAATCTGTGATGGCGTCGCCTTTTACCTGGAATTCGCAGGCGTTAAAGGGGACGCCTCCGGCTGCCTGCGGCCAGATTCCTGTGGTATGATCGATGTAGTAGGGGCCGAAGCCAGACTCCTCGATCTGATCCGGAGTCAGATTTTTTGTAAGCTGACAGACAATAGCAGCCACAATCTCCATATGGGCCAGCTCTTCTGTGCCAATATCGGTCAGAAGTCCCTTTCCCTCTGCGTAGGGCATGGTGTAACGCTGGGAAAGATAGCGCATGGAAGCGCCGATTTCGCCGTCAGGCCCGCCGTATGTCAGTAACAGATTAGTGCTCAAAACCTTGATTTTATAAGAAATTACGATATGTAATAGTGAAATTCGAACCGATCTGCTTTTCGGTCAAATACAATGAATTTTAAAATGCTGCGAAGGGCCGTCCCCTTTGTTTCAAAGTCCACATCAGGGGAGCAGAGGAGGTCATGGACCGTTTTGACACGTTCCATAAGCTCTTCGTGAGATGGGGCAGGAGAGCAGTCAGCTGGTTCCAGGGAAGCAAGCTCTGCCTCCAGCTCCGTTCGCTCCTTTAAGAGCTGTTCCTTTCGTGTCCTATACTCTTCTAATGAGTCGATGCCGTTTTCGTAGGCGGACCGGATACGTTCTTCTTTCAGCGCCAGGCGTTCCAGCTTCACTTCGATGGCTGCCTTTTGGCTGGAATCCTGTTCAGAGGCGGGCCGGGGAATTCGGTCATACTCAAAATTTCCCGTTTCCAGAATCTTTTCCAGGGAACGAATGACAATTCTCTCTGCCTTGGCTACAGTTACAGAGCAGGATTCCTTATGGAGACCCTTGGCATATTTCCAGCAGGCGAAGACAGCGTCCGGACGGCTTTTGCCTCCGCCGTTGTAGGACATGGTCGCCCCGCAGACAGAGCATTTCAAAAGTCCGGAGAGCCAGTGCCTGCATGTGGATATGCTGCGGCGCTTTACGGGGCGGAATTCCTGTTTCAGTCGTTCCTGGCAGATATCATATAAACCGGTGACAGATTGGCGTGTCTCATGGCTTCCCTGGAAGGAGATGCCGTTCCAGCTTACTGTACCGTTGTAAAAAGGATTTGTAAGAATCCTGGTAATAGTTCGCTGCTCGAACGGGTTTCCCCGCTTTGCTTTTTTCCCTTGAGCGTTCAGGCGCCGGGCGATGGCAGTCCTGTCCAGATTTTCCAGGGCATACATCCGGAAAATATCTTCTACGATTTTATATTCGTCTTCTACGATAACGAAAGGCTTTCCATTTCCTACGGCAGCATAGCCAAGACAGGGGACAATCTGATATCCTTTTAGTTCCGCCTTTTTCGTCATGCCGCGCTTTACTTCAACGCCCAGATTGTAGGAGTAGAACTCATCCTGCCATTCAATAATCATTTCAATCAGCCGGCCGTACATGCCTTCCATGATAGGCTCTGACACGCTGACCACATCGATTCCCAGTTTTTTCCTGAGCATCCCCTTGTAAAAGGTGCTTTCGTCCTGGTTCCTGGCAAACCGGGAAAATTTCCAGACGAGAATGCAGTCAAAGGGTTTAGGTTTTACCTTCGCTGTAGAAATCATCCGCTGGAATTCTGGCCGGTTCTCGGCTTTTTTGCCGCTTCGGCCTTCCTGCTCCATGAAAATGTAATCAGGCGACAGAACAATGTCGTTTGCCGCGGCATATTTTTTGATTTCATCCAGCTGGGAGTCAGGACTCAGATCCAGCTGGTCATCCGTGCTGACACGGATATAAGCAGCTCCTATCAGCATGATATCATCTCCTTCATGTAGTGACAATCTATGTGATTTTGGGTGCAAAAATAACGCCCCTTGTCAGGACGCTCTGGAAATGATATAATTCAGGTGTTCAAGCTGATTGTATCTTTCCGGAGCGTCCGGTAAGAGAAAATCTATGGAAAAGCCGTTCCTGGTTGCAGCCAGGGGCGGTTTTTATTATGAGTGTTTTGGAAGTTCTGGCAAATCATCAATTACTTCTGCATTGTGTTCAAGGGTTTTTCGATGTTTATCAAATAGTTCATACTGTTTTTTTGCAAAATCATCAGCTTCTTCTCTGGTAACAGTACCGTTTGTACTGAGTACCGTTCTTCCCATGAATTGCAGGAAAACATTAAGACGTTGCTCCCAATCACTCATATGCATAGGTATGTGCTGACGGGCCTGGTCTTCTGCATAATCCAAATACATTGTTACAATGCGGTTTAAATTGTCGATTTCCTCTTTGTTTAAGTAATTTTTAGCAATAGTAACATCCGATTTTCTTACTTTGCTTCCTTTAAAAGAAGTTAATCCCATATTGTCTTTTGAGGAATTTGCGCGTTCTACTATTAGTTCTGGGGCAGTATGGCCATGAACAGAATAATGAAGCTTATTTTGAACAGTTTTAAAAAATTTGTCAGCCTGTTCACTTTTGGGATCATAATCTATAGAAGTAGCGAATATATCTCGCACCTTTAAATAGACTCGTTTTTCACTGGCACGGATATCTCGAATACGTTCTAATAATTCATCAAAATAATCGGCTCCAAACTGTTTGGGGTTTTTTAAACGTTCATCATTGAGCGCAAATCCTTTTTTCATGTATTCAGACAGAACGGAAGATGCCCAATTTCTAAAATGCATACCGATATTATTTCTAACACGATAACCGATAGCCAGAATTAGAGAAAGATTGTATACTTTAATGGTCCTTTGAACACTGCGAATACCTTCATTTTGAACTTGTAAATAATTCTTACAAGTTGAATTTTCATCTAATTCACCATCACCATAAATATTCTTTATATGTGTTGTAATATTTTGAGGCGTTGTTTGGTATAGTTCAGCAATACTCTTCTGGGACATCCAGATAGTTTCATCGTTAAAGTATGCATCAATTTTTGTATCTCCTTTTTCTGTTTGATATATCAATATATTTCCAGTATTTTCTAGCATAAACTCTCCTTTGCTTTATCCCGGCAATTTCATGTTCCTATTTATATGATTAGGTGGGCATTGTTCCGAAGCAGGTGCTTGAAGTATTCCATCTCCAGAGCTGAGTAACCTGATATATTTTCCCAAGTATAATCAGGAAGATAGCAGGTAACATCTCGAAAACTGCCGTTATCATCTGGGGACTAAAAATATACTTTAACACGCCCGTCAGGTTTCATTTCAGAATGGGTAAGTGGCTCCCCTGCAGCAGGGGCTATTCTAAAAGCCCCGCTATACAGATGGAGAGCTGCTTCTGATAAATTTCCGCTTTCAGCTCCGCCGAAAAAGGTACGATAACAGGTGCGCTGTCTTCCTCAAAATAGTATTTTGTTGTGCATTCCTTGACCGGATCTACGATCCAGTATTCCCGGACGCCAGCGTCCATGTAAAGTCCGGCTTTCCACACATAGTCCATTTTCCGGCTGGAAGGGGATACGATTTCTACAATCAGATCCGGAGCTCCGGAGCAGCCACGGTCGGTCAGCTTAGACTTATCGCAGATAACGGAAATATCCGGCTCCACCCAGTTCTTATCCTCTGCATCCAGATTGACGGCGAAGGGAGCAGGGTAAACCTCGCAGTTTCCTTTTTGCGAAACAATGTAGTTATCAATTTGCTTGGAAAGCTGAAAACACAATTTTTGATGAATCCGGCTGGGCGGAGCCATAGCATAAAACTGGCCGTTAATCAGTTCGGCCCGTTCACCTTCTGGAAGATTCCAGTAATCATCAGAAGTATAGAGTCCTTTTTTGAGTAACATAGGAACCTCCTTTTAAACATACAAATTAAATTCAAGTCTACAAGGGCGTGGCAGTTGTCCAGGTGAGAATACTATATTATTAAGGTCTACAACTATTTATTATGTGTAATAACATCCAAAGTTGAAAGGATTTGATGGGCCTCATTAAAAGCTGATTGATATTCTTTGGAATTAGTCTTTATAGGCTTTGTAATAAGAGGAATCAATAAGCAGGGGCTATTGAATGTATTTAAAGTGATTTTTATATATAATGATTCAATTTTCTTTTTTTGAACACGCTTACCAGTAATTCCCCCTGCGATAGCACCGGCAGCTCCAAAAATGGCACCGCCAATCAATGCTTGTCCAACACCACCACTGGTGACAATGCTGTCATCTTCCATAAGTTCATAGCTAAGCAGATCGTCAAACTGATACCAGTCATTACTTCCTACTTTTGTTTTTCCAATACCAAGGGCCTTTTCAGCGGCAAGTGACATTCCCATTGTACTGAGAGCTAATGTACCTTTTACAAGTCCTCCGAATAAACCAGTTTTTTTGCCATTCGCTGCAATAGCACCTTTAATCTGGAAGGTGTGTTCCTGTTCATTAATTGAAATAATCCCTACTTTTTTGATTGATTTTGATTTCTCTAAATTATCTTTTACTCCTGAAACGATAGATGAAGTAGCAGAAGATAAGAGAGATTTAACAGAATCAACAGCAGAATCATGATCGAGAACTGATACAATCTCTTCACCAGTATCAGGTGGAACGATGCATTTCTCCATAGGGCAACCACAATGAGGGCAGGAGGATGCTTTGCTTGAAATTTCTTTTCCGCATTCTGGACAAATAATTAAAGCCATTATCTACAATCCTTTCATAAATAATACTGCAGCAATAGTTAATTTAGATTTGCAATAGCATAATCAGCTTCTTCCTGAGTAAACTTTTCACCATATTCAGAAGTTAATTGATCATGAATAGCTTCTGGAGACATACTCATTGTATCCTGGTAAGATTTAGCTTTTTCAAGAGCATTTGCATTCCAGTCAGCCTGTACATTATCAACGGCATACTGTGCCTCTTCTGGCGTAAACTTTTCACCATATTCTGATATGAGCTGATCGTAAACACCGGTTTTTGACATATGCATGCTACTACTGTAATCTTCTGCCTTTGCAAGGGCATTTGCATTCCAATCTGCATTTATATTGTCAATGGCATACTGAGCAGCTTCTGGGCTGAATTTTTCGCCATATTCTGAAGTGAGCTGATTATAAATGCCGGCCTTTGACATGTGCATCATATTGCTGTAACTTTCGGCTTTTTTAAGAGCAGACTTGTATTCAGTAGGAACATTGCTTTCTGTTTCCTGAGCAACTGTTGCTTCTGTTTCTTTCTCTGTCTCTACCTCAGCTACAGAAACACTATCAGCAGAATCAGTAGGTTTTGAATCGCCTCCACAAGCTGACAATATGGCGGATGCCAGTAATACGCTGGCAAAAAGTTTTGTTTTTTTCATGTGTTTGTCCTCCCAATACATTATTTTATTAAAACGCCAAAGGCTGTTTTAATCGTAGTTCAATCAATTCTTTTGGGTATCTCCGCATATGTGTTTCTGACTTATTTCTATCTCTATCTCATAGAAAAATATTCGTACACCTGAAGTGCCGGTTCAAACTGGATAAAATAGTTGTCCACCATCACACCTGTTCCATAAATCTGTCTATAGCATTCCAGAGCATCCGTTAAAGTATCCTCTGATATCCCTAAATATTCAGCAATTTCATAACGGTTGGTGCAGTGGTTTTGGAAAGCATTTAAAACTCCAATTAATCCTATTCTCTTATTATAAGACCAGAGGCGGGCTGTCCGCTCTTGTTTGCGGGCGTTAATTGTATCCTGTTTTAAAATATTTCCAACACTGGTATAGTGATGGCCTAACTCTTCGGCGATTGTATCAGCGGTTTTGGATGAAACCATCCCTTCTTTGATCGCAATGGAGCCATCTACATAAAGACCACATAAGCGTTCACTGTTAAAATTTATATAATCAATGGCAATTCCGTTATCACAAGCTTCTTGTTCAAGCTGTTCTTTGTCAGTCACTGTTATCAGCTCCTATTATTTATTACGTCTGTTCTTAACGAATTCGGCATAGGCACGGATATCGTCTAATTCATCCTCTGTAAATTCGTCACCATCAAAATGGGCAGCAATAGTAGAAGAATATGGAATATCATCAAAGTCGTTTAACGTAAGTCCCAACACTCTTGCAACGGCTTTTAAAGTTTCCAATTTAGGATCCTTTGTCGCCCCACTTAATATTTTGTTTAGTGTTCCAACAGGTACACCAGATAATTTTGATAATTCTTCAGTAGTGAGTCCGATTCTTTTTTTATATTCATTAATTTTTTCAAGTCCCATAGCAATCCTCCATCATGGAAATATTTTACCGCTAATTATCAATTAAGTCAATGATTTTTACCGTTGTTTATAATTATTTTACCGCAAACGGTTGACATTTACCGTTAAAGGATGTATGATATAGCCACAACAACCGTTGACGGTTAGGAAGGAGTTTACCAATGCATAGAATTTTGAGAGCAGAAATGGTGAAATGCAATAGAACCATTTTGCAGTTGGCTTCAGAAATGGGAATATCTGAAAAAACTTTAAGAAATAAAATTAATGGAGATACGGATTTTACTCTTCCAGAAGCCCAAACCATAAGAAGACTTCTTGGCACGGAGCTTACACTGGATGAGCTGTTTGAGGTAGAAGAGAGAGGCAGGTAGGGCATTTCGTCCGAGGAGCTGCTGAGGGGAGGTGAGAGAGGTGGAGGAAAACGCATGTACACCAGTCTGGTTCTTGTTTTTAGATCAGTTGACAATTTACATGAAAGAAAAATATGTTTCTAAAGAAACTCAGACATCGGTCATACAGGAGATCAAGAAAATTGCTTTAAAAGAGCTTAACTTGTATGGGAATATGCTCAACCTGAGGGAAAAGCATATTCCACAAGTGCAGGTTATCAGTAAAAAGGTATTGCAAAAATACACTATTGAGGTGTGAGCTTTTCGAGTTCTCTTTTTAAGTCTTCTAGATTAAGACATAAAGAACAGAGCTTTTTGGGTTTGTCCTTGCTGTCTGTGGTCATAACATCAACGAAAACGAGATTTAATGCTCTGTCATAGGTACTGTTAAATTGGAGCCAGCGTTCGCTTATAGCGCATGGGACATATCCGGTACCATGAAGGTTGTAAGCATGTTCCTTAAAAGAAATTGGGAACCGAGAGATTTTTTCCATAAAAATTATATACCTTTCTTTTGTACTTGGCCTGGCGGGGCCTGTGAGTACAGTATAAAGCGAGGGGATGAGAAAAGCAAGGTGCAGAAAAAGAAGGTTTCGGTGACAGTTTGAGGAGATGCTGAAGGGAGGTGAGAAAAATATCAATAAGTAATCAGGAACAAGAACGCAGGGAGAAAAACAAAAAGATAGCTATGGGCATAGCATACATTATCTGGTTGTTTTTTATCAGTTCGGTAACTTCGGTTATAACAATCCTTGTATGTACAGGACGATGATAGAATTTGAGGATCTACTGAAGGGGGATGAGAGAAAACTACAATATTTCAATTTGTACAACCCGTCTTGCATAAAATTTAGCAGAGAAGGAGGAGAACAGCATGAAAGAAGCAACTATTACAAATTGCATTGATATTCATGGAAAAGAGTACAGGATGGAGGAACTGCCAGAGGAAAAAAGAAAGCAGATAGCCATGCTGCTGTCGGATCGCTTTATGGAGATGGCAGGATACAGAAGAAAGGTGTGTGACGAATGAGAAAGAGAGATACAGTCCCGGAGCACCCGCTCCGGGCAGCTGAAAGAAAAAACGCTGCGCTGAAAGACGAAGTGAGGTTTCTTCACGAGGCTCTGTTTTTTACGGAGGTTTTGGCGGCAGGCTTCTTTGGGGCATTCCTGGCCGTTCTGGCTTCGGCCGGGTGGCTGTAGTGGATTGCAGGGATTGCCGGTACAGGAACCGGTGTCTGGAGTACAGCAGGATGTACCCGTGTAGGGATTTCAAAAGAAAAGGCCCGCCGGTTGCCGCCGGACAGGCCCATGAGAAAAATATTATCAAGTAAAGTATAAACCAGAGTGGGAGGAAAAGCAAGTGAGAAACCATAATTTAATGTTTGCGCCAGAAAGTAGAGGCGAAAAGGCTCTTGTGCTAATGGGGAGAGTGGAGGCTGCAGCAGCCTATATCAGAAAAAGTCAGTACATAGATCGGGAAATCATTGCAGATATGCTGGGGGTGGACTTAGAGCCTGCGGAGGAGGCAGTTCATGAATCGGTATCGCTGTGATGAATGCGGCTGCTACCTGGATCCGGGCGAAGGAAGACTTTGCGAGGAGTGCCTGGAGTTAAAGAAAAGCCGGGCTTTGCGGATGAAGCAGAGCCTGGGCATCTTCCAGGAGATAGAAAGCGGCCAGATAAGAATGAAATTAAAAGGAGCCTAAGACATGTATTATAAAGGAATGACAGGCACACCGGAAGAAGGGCATGTGGTAGAGGAAGCCCTGGCTTATGATTATGCACTGGAACGATGCCTGAAAGGGACAGAGGATGACCAGAGAGAGTTTCGTGAGATGCTGGTGGAATGGTTTTACTCTGGAAATTGGATAGAGGGGGAAGACGATGGAGAAGAAAGCGCTTGAATTCCGCACGCTTCAGGCAGGAGAGATTGACTGCCGAATTGCCACGGTAACAGAAAAGGGAGTGTCCCTGCTGCTTTACAAGGATGCCAGGGTAGATCAGAACATATTAGACGAAACCGTAGGCCCTATGAACTGGCAACGGGCTCATAGCAGAGACAACGCCAACTGTACAGTCAGCATCTGGGATGGTGAGAAACAGCAGTGGATCTCTAAAGAAGACACAGGGACAGAAAGCTATACAGAAAAGGAGAAGGGGCTTGCCTCCGACTCCTTTAAGCGTGCCTGCTTTAACTGGGGGATTGGAAGAGAGCTGTATACGGCTCCATTTATCTGGATTTCGGCTGGAAACTGCCGGATTCAGGAGAAGGGAGACAGGAGCGGAAAGAAGTGGACTTGTTATGATCGGTTCTCGGTGAAAGAAATCGGTTATGATGCGTCCAGGAATATCTGCTCTCTGGTGATTTTAAATGATAGCCAGAGGGGGAGAATCGTGTTTAACCTGGCTCATCCGGAGGTGGTAGACAAATCTTCTGCAGTTTCTGCTCCTCCGTGCCAGGAACCGGAACAGCTGAAAGAAGAGCCGAAAGTGGGAAAGGCCCATATTCAGACGCTGTACAACGAATGTGGACGGACCGGCCTGCACTGGAGACAGATTGCAGAGACCTACGGAGTAAAAGAGATGAAGGAGCTGACCATTTCCCAGTTCCGGGATGCGATGGAAAAGTTTAAGCGTTATCCGGACAAGCCGGATCCGACTATGCAGACAGAGCCGCCGGATCAGATGGAAGGGGTTCCCTGGAATTAATAGGAGAGAAGGATGGAGCTGAAAGGACAGTTAAAAAGCATTTCCTGTGATTACTTTAGCGGACATACCCTGATTACCTGTGAAACGGAAGAGGCTGCAGCTCCTCAGCTGGAGAAGCTGCAGGGCGTTCCCCTGGCTATCACATTTAAAAAGTTTCGGAAGAAGCGGAGCCTAGATGCCAACGCATATTACTGGGTGCTCATCACGAAGCTGGGAGACAAACTGAACCTGTCAAAGCCGCATCTGCATAATATTCTGCTTCGGCGGTACGGTCAGCCGGAAGTGATTGACGGCAAGATGATTTACCTGGTGCTGCCAGACACGGATCAGGGCGCCAGAAAGGCCGATGAGGCGGAGACGTACCACATTAAGCCTACTTCAGAGATAAAAACAGGAAGAAACGGGGAGAGGTTTCGCACTTATGTGATGCTTCGGGGTTCCAGTACCTACAATACGGAGGAGATGGCCCATCTGATTGATGGCCTGGTGTCAGAGTGTAAGGAAGCAGGCATTGAGACGGCTGCTCCGGAGGAACTGAGCCGGATGCTGGAACTCTACGAAGCAAACCGGAAGCGGAGAGGAGAAGCAGAATGAAGAAACTCTGGAGTGTATTTACAAAGGATATGGATCACTGTTATTTCACTGGCAGCCCTTATGTGGAGCGGCATCATATTTTTGGTAAATACAATAAGGAGAAATCCGAAGCCAGAGGCTTTATTATCCCTCTGAGGCCGGAGCTGCATCCTAACGGTGCTTCTTTTCAGAGGACACCGGAGAACGCAGGAATAGACAAGATGTTAAAGCAGATGGCTCAGAGATACTATGAGAGCCATTACGGGAGTCGGGACGAGTTTATTAAGGAATTCGGCCGCTCCTATTTGTAATAGACCTCCTATGGCAATAATATATCACGAAATGCCATTGGTGATACATCCGCCGGGGAGATGACCGCTCCCCGGTATTAAGAAAGAAAGGCGGTAGAGCCTTGAATTATATAGCAGAGATTAACGGATTTGAGCGGTGGCTCGAAACCCATTCCCTCCCCACTCTGTCGCAGCTTTTGTGGTACAAACTTGTGTACCTGAGCAGCAGAGCCGGATGGCCGGAATGGATGCAAGTAGATAACCGTCGCTTGATGGTGTCCCTGCAGATAGCAAGAGAAGCATCCCTGACAGAGAGCAGGGACCGGCTTGTGAATGCAGGGCTGGTAGAATACCAGAAAGGGAAAAAAGGCATCCCAGGGCGATATCGCCTTATCTCATTATGCGGAAGAAACACTACGGAATATACTTACAATTTGAAAGTACAACCCGAAGTATATTCCGTAGTACAACCCGAAGTATATTCCGTAGTACAAAGCGGAGACATAATAAATAATAAAAATAAACAAAAACAACAAAAGAGTAGTACTGACGTACTACCAGAAAAGACGGACGCCTTTTCTGACCAGATCACCACGATTCGAGAGTTATACAACTCCGTTTGCGGGTCGTATCCCCGCCTGGTAAAGATGTCAGAGGCCAGAAAGAAGGCAGTCCGTGCCAGACTGCGCGCTGGTTATACCGTGGAGGATTTTAGGAGACTGTTTGAGATGGCTGAAGCCAGCAGTTTCCTGAAAGGCCAAAACAACCGGAACTGGACGGCCACCTTTGACTGGCTGATTGCGGATGCCAATATGGCCAAAGTTCTGGACGGCAATTACAAAGACAAGCCTCAAAGCAGTGCTTACTCATCGGCAAAAGCCGCAGAAACTGCTGCCTGGAGTAAGCACAGGGACTACTATGGCCGGGCAAACCGTTTCCACAACTGTGAGAGCCACGGGTATGACTACGAGAGCATTCTGGACCAGATGGGAGGCATTTATGAGGCGGAAAATACCGAAGAGCAGCCGGGAGGAGATCAACCGTATCTCGGCGGAGAAACAGGATCGGATTCTCAGACATCTGAGCGAGGCTGGGGCGTTGACTATCAAAAAGGTGGCAGAGGATCTGGGGATGACACACAGTGATACCAGGAACCAGTTCGGCAATTTGCGAGTCAAAAACGCCATTAACTGCGTGGGGCGGTGTAAGGATGGCTATCTGTACACGATTCACCGGGATGATGCGAAGAGCTACCGGGAACAGCTGGAGGAGATCCAGTCAGGCGAGGCTATCTGGCCGGAGACTATAGCGCGGTTTCAAAAGCGTGTTGCTCCGGGAGCTGTTTACCATTACCGGGACGAGGATGGCGCGCGAAAGCGGACGAAGGTGACAGACACCAGATATCCGCATATCTGCCTGTTTGATAACGGTCAGGCCTATTCCTGGGCGGACGTGATACGGTGCAGCAGGAAGGGAACCCACACGCTGGGAGAATGGCCGAAATAGGAGGAAATATGAGACAGATTTACGGGAAATATTATGTCGAAAAAGAGACGGCCGGCCGTTTCCAGATTCTTCAGGAAACGGAGAGGGGCTATGCATCTATTGGATGTTATTTCAGCCCGGCGCTGGCAGCAGAGGAGATTGCAGACCAGGAGCACGGGGAGAAATGGATCCGGGATAGGATTGAGGAGGAAATGGAAGGTGAAGCGGAGGTTTAGCCTGGAAGAGGTTTTGGACGTAATAAAGGCATACATAGAATTCCACGGTTATCCGCCGACGCAGCGGGAACTGGCGGCAAAATTTTGTTGTTCTGTGTCGACAATAAACATATACCTGCAGGAAATGCTGGAGGATGAAAAGTTAGAGACGGATCATTCGATAGGAGCTTGCCGGGCATTCCGGGTTGCAGGGATGCGCATGGTGGACATCAGGGAGCTGAAGGGCGCTGTGAAGCAGCTGGAGGATCTTCTGGACCACTGCCGGGATATGGCAGCAGGACGTGATGCGG